>Ga0265338_10000761_pt1 | contig 54973 bp, 46 predicted proteins | sample 42126metaG_FD_193579 | JGI IMG/M metagenome (GOLD analysis project Ga0265338, IMG submission 193579) | Rhizosphere microbial communities from Carex aquatilis grown in University of Washington, Seatle, WA, United States - 4-21-26 metaG | ecosystem: Host-associated > Plants > Roots > Rhizosphere... | reverse complement strand
CGGCAGGAAGCCCAACGGGACCGGCCCGGGCCAGCGGGACAAGGCCCGGCCCGGGCCGGGCCAGCCGCGCACCCCGGTCGCGGCGGCCCGCGCCGCCCAGCCCCGCGCGGCGGTCTCCGCCGCGGCGAATGTTCCGCCGTGGCTGCAGATCGCCACCCTGATGCTGTCGCTCGGCGGTCTCGGGGTGTCGATCTACCTCACCATCGCGCACTACACGAGCACGTCGATCCTGGCCTGCTCGGACAAGGGCACGATCAACTGCGCCAAGGTCACCACGAGTCCCGAGTCGATCGTGTTCGGCATCTTCCCGGTTGCCGTGCTCGGCCTGGCCTTCTACGTGTTCATGGTGGCGGTCAACACGCCCTGGGCGTGGCGGGCCAAGCTCCCGGTGATCCGGTGGGCCCGGCTGGCCTCGGTGATCGTCGGCATCGGGTTCGTGCTCTACCTGGTCTACACCGAACTGTTCACCCTGGATGCCATCTGCCTGTGGTGCACCAGCGTCCACGCGCTCACGTTCCTGCTGTTCTGCCTGATCATGTTCAGCGTCGCCGCGGGGTACGGGGCCAAGGATGCCGCCAACCGCCGGTAACGTGGCCTTCACCCCGGTCGAGAGCTTGCCCGGGCATCTCTGATCCGGCCTCGTCGAATGGGCGAGACGAGGTTCGTCCCGCTGCTGACGACGCCGGCCGGTCACTCTCCTACCGTCGGTCGTGTCCTGCGCTATCGCAGCGGGACCGGACTGCCGGGAGGCGAGCGTGCCGGATGTCATCGAGTGCCGGGGGCTGACCAAGCGCTACGGATCAACGGTCGCGGTCGACCGCCTGGACCTCATCGTGACGGCCGGGCAGGTTTTCGGCTTCCTGGGCCGTAACGGGGCGGGCAAGACCACCACGATGCGGATGCTGCTCGGCCTCATCCAGCCCACGGCCGGACAGGCGTGGCTGAACGGGCGGCAGATCCCCGACCCCGGCGGGCTGGCCAGCGTCGGCGCGATGATCGAGGAACCCGCGTTCTACCCGTGGATGACCGGGCGCCGCAACCTGGAGGTGCTCGCGCTCAGCGGCCCGCCGCTGGCGGGCGGGCGGGACCAGATAACCGCCGTCCTGGACCGGGTCGGGCTCAGCGAGGTCGCGGGCGCCGCGGTGAAGACGTACTCCCAGGGCATGCGGCAGCGGCTGGGCCTGGCCGGAGCGCTGCTGCGGGATCCGACGGTGCTGCTGCTCGACGAGCCGTCCAACGGCATGGACCCGGCGGGCATCAAGGAGTTCCGCACCCTGCTGCGCTCTGTGGCCGCGGGCGGTGCCACCGTGTTCCTGTCCAGCCACCTGCTGGCCGAGGTCGAGCAGGTGTGCGACGAGATCGCCGTGCTGGACGGCGGCCGCCTGGTGGAGCAGGGCCGGGTGGCCGACCTCACTACGGCCCGCACCCGGGTGCGCGTCATCCTGAATCCCGGCGACCAGCCCGCCGCCCGGCTGCTGCTGGGCCGCTGGCCAGTCCAGGCCGCGGGGACAGACGAACTGCTGGTCGAGACAGCCAGCGGCCGCGAGGTGAACGAGGCGCTCGGCCGCGGTGGCGTCTGGGCCCACCAGGTACTCCTCGAACGCCCCGGCCTGGAGGAGACGTTCCTGCAGCTGACCGGGACGACGGCCGGGGAGGTACGCCATGCGGCTGCTGCGCGCTGAGCTGAGCAAGCTGAACCGGCCACTGATCTGGGGGGTCGCCGGCGCCGCCGCCGTGTTCTGCGTGCTGCTGGCCATCGGCGGCAGTGCCAATGCCACCAGTGACGCCCGGGGCCGGGCCGGCCCGCTGCCCTCCTGCGCCGAGCTGAACGTTCCCGCCGGGCCCGCGTGCGTGCGGACCCGGGCGGCCGAGCAGCGCCGGGTCAATGAGATCAATGCAGGCCCGGCCCAGGTCGCCGCCCAGCTGAACCCGGTGGCCGCCGGGGCTGAGGCAGCCGGCCTGATGGCTTCCCTGCCCGGGGCACTGGCGCTGGCCCTGCTCGCCGGGGCCCACATCGGGGGTGAGTGGTCCGGCCGGACCATGAAGAACCTGCTCACCCAGCACGGCCGGCGGTGGCAGGTGCTGGCCGCCAAGCTGATCAGCCTCTGGCTGGCCGGGGTGGCGCTGGTGGCCGCCTGCTGGGTCACGCTCGCCGTGGCCGGCCCGGTCATCAGCCACCTGGACCACCTGCCGGATCCGCATGAGTCCGCCCGCAGCGCGCTCACCCTGGCGGGCTCGCAGGTGGCGCGGTCCTTGCTGGTCCTGGCGGTGTTCGCCGCGATCGGCCTGCTGGCCGCCGTCGTGACCCGGAACACGATCGGCACGATGGCGACCACCGCCGCGGCATTCGTCGCCATGCTGGTCGCCGCCTCGCTGCCGGGCGTAGCCAGCTGGACACCGGCCACCTGGGTGCAGGGCTGGATGGGCTTCCCGGCCGGCCTGGCTTCTGTCACGGCGCTGCCGACCAACTTCTGGTCCCGGTTCATCAACGCGGCCGGTGCCCCGCCTAGCCACCTGGCCGGCCTGGCCGGCCTGGCCGCGCTGCTGCTGGCCGCGACGGCGGTGGCGGCCGGGGTCTTCCGGCGCACCGACGTCAGCGGGTGACGGCCCGGTGACCCGGCTCTACAGTCGGATCATGCAGGTACCACGGTGGACCGAGCTGGCCGCGCCCCGCCGGGTCGACCTGGCCATAGCGGCGGCCCTGCTGGCCTGGGGACTGCCCGACGTGCCGTGGTGGTGGGAGCCGCCGGGCCACGCCGGATCGCCCCTCAACGTGCTCGGCAGCCTCGGGCTGACACTAGCCATGTCGGTTCCGTTCTGCTGGCGCCGTTCTTTCCCGCTGGGGGTGCTCGGAGCGGCGGCGGGCGTGCTCGCCATCCGCAGCGCCCTGGGCCGCAATGAGATCTCCGCCTTCGCCGCTGTGCTCATCGGCGCGTACGGACTGGGCGCGTATGGCCGCACGGCGCGGCGGTACGCCCGGTGGCTCGGCTGGCTCTCGCTGATCGTCGCCGTCGGTGTGGTGACCATCCACTACCACGACGACCGGCTGACGGCCGTGCCATCCGCCCTGCTCGGCGCCGCGTTCGTGCTGGGTGACGCGGCCAGCGCCCGGCGCGGGGAGACCCGGGCCCGGCGCGGCGAGAGCGCCGCCGCGGTGGAGGCGGCGCACCAGGCGGAACGCACCCGCATCGCCCGTGAGCTGCATGACGTCGTGGCCCACCAGCTCTCCGCGATCGCCGTGCAGGCCGGCGCGGCCCGGCTGGCAGCAGGGTCGCAGCAGTCCCCGGCGGAGGTGCTCGGCGCCATCGAGCAGCTGTCGCGGGAGGCGCTGACCGAACTCAACCACCTGCTCGGCGCGCTTCGCCGCGAGCCGGACGCTGATCCGGGCCGCCGCCCGACTCCCACCCTCAGTGACCTGAACTCGCTGCTGGAGGCCGGTCCGGCGGCCGGCGCACCGGTGCGGCTCGTGATCGAGGGGACCGCCCGGCAGCTGTCCCCCGGCGTGGAACTGTCCGCGTACCGGATCGTCCAGGAGGCGCTGGCCAATGCCACCAGGCACGCGCCCGCCGCATCGGTGGCGGTGACCCTGCGCTACGGGGCCGGCGAACTCGGTATCGAGGTGGCCAACGCGCCGCCCCCGCCGGGCCGCAGGCCATCGGGTCCGCGGCCCGGCAATCCGGGCGGCCGGGGAATCCGGGGCATGCGGGAACGCGCCGAACTGTACGGGGGGCACCTCGATACCACCGCGGGCGCAGACGGCGGTTTCGCGGTTACCGGGGTGATCCCGTATGACGGGTCCGCATCGCCCGCAGCCACCGGCGTGAGCGGCCCCCGGTGACCGGCAGTGGCGATATCCGGGTGCTGGTCGCCGACGACCAGGCCCTGGTCCGGGCGGGCCTGGCCACGCTGCTGGACAGCCAGCCCGGCCTGTCGGTCGTCGGCCAGGCCGGCAACGGCCAGGAAGCCGTGCTGCTGGCCCGGGAGCTGAAGCCCGACGTGGTGCTGATGGACATCCGGATGCCGGTCCTGGACGGGCTGACGGCGACCAGCCGCATCGTCCGCGAGCAGGCCGGCGACGCAGCCTGCGACCGGCCGGTGCGGGTTGTCGTGCTCACCACGTATGACCTCGACGAGTACGTCTATGACGCGTTGCGCGCCGGGGCCTGCGGGTTCCTGCTCAAGCACGCCCCGCCCGAGGAACTGCTGCTCGGCGTCCGGGCCGCAGCCGACGGCGGAGCGCTGCTGTCCCCCGCGGTGACCATTCGGCTGCTCCAGGAATTCACCGCCCGGCGGCCGGCCGCGGCCCGGGAACCGGCCGAGCTGAGCAGGCTCACCCCCCGCGAGCGTGAGGTCCTTGAACTGGTCGTCCGGGGCCGCTCCAACGCCGAGATCGCGCGGGAGCTCGTGGTGGCCCCGACGACCGTCAAGACGCATTTCGGTCATGTCCTGGACAAGCTCGGGCTGCGCGACCGGGTGCATGCCGTGGTCTACGGCTACGAGCACGGGCTGATCACCCCCGGTGGCGCCGGATGACAGCCGAAGATCTCACAGGGTGCTAACCATCACGGCTCAGTAACGACGGCTGGCGCACGCGAACTGATACACAAAATCCGGCGGGTCCTTCGCGCCCGGGACGGCTACACGCACCACCAGCCACCCGGCCAACGTTTTCGGAGGCGACGAGGATGGTTCATCATGCCCGTGCGGCCAGGCAGGTTGTGCGACTGTGTGAGATCACCAGCGTCGGCCGGCCTCGCGGTCCGCGCTGTAGCGAGGCGTCCATGAATCCCACGACAGGCCCCGTCTGGGGCGGTCTCCCCGGCAGGCGCGCGCACCGCGGCGCGGGTGAGGCCGGTGCCGGCCCGGGCCGCCCCGGCAACCCTGCTGCCTGGTCAAGCGGGACAGCGATACCGGTCTTGCCTTCCCCACCACAGCGAGGACACGGCATGGCGGACAACTGGCCACTGCAGAGTTTTCTCGAACTCGGCGCGCTGCCTGGTGCCGTGCCCTGTGCGCGGCTGCATGCCCGGCAGCTGCTGTGGGAGTGGGGGCTGACCGCGCTGCGGGACGACGTGGAGTTGCTGGTTTCCGAGCTCGTGACCAACGCGGTACGCGCGTCCCAGTCGATGGAACAGGTGTTCCCGGTCCGGCTGCGCCTGCTCTCGGACCGGTCACAGGTACTGATCCTGGTGTGGGACGCCAACCCGCAGCCGCCCGTCCCCATCGATCCCGGCGAGGACGAGACCGGCCGGGGACTCGTCCTGGTGGAAGCGCTCAGCGAGAGGTGGGACTGGGGCGCCACGCCCGATACGGGCGGGAAAATGGTCTGGTGCATCGTTACCGGGTTATCGGCAGCCGCGGTGGCGCCGCCCTAGAGTCGGGTCATGCGGGTGCCGCGGCAGGATCGGCTGGCGGGTTTCATCCGGGAGATCCGGCTGGACGGGCGACCGGGCGGCCCGGACCGGTACCCGTTCACCCTCCCGGCGGTGCGCTGGCTATCCGGCGCGGGCGGCCTGGACATCGCGCCCGGGGTCACCTTCCTGGTCGGCGAGAATGGCAGCGGCAAGTCCACCCTGATGGAGGCGGTCGCGGTCGCGGCCGGGTTCAACGCGGAAGGCGGCAGCCGCAACTTCCGGTTCGCGACCCGCGCCTCGCATTCGCCGCTGGCTGAGCACCTGACCCTGGCCTGGACGCCCGCCAAGCCACGGACCGGGTTCTTCCTGCGGGCCGAGTCGTACTACAACGTCGCCACCGAAATCGAGCGCCTGGGCGGGCCGGCCCAGACACTGCTCGCCGCCTACGGCGGGCGCTCGCCGCACGAGCGATCGCACGGGGAGTCCTTCCTGGACCTGGTCATGCACCGGTTCGGCCCGCATGGCCTGTACCTGCTGGACGAACCGGAGGCAGCGCTGTCGGTGCGCGGATGCCTGGCGCTGCTGCGCCGGATGACCGAGCTGATGAGCCAGGACTGCCAGCTGATCGTCGCCACGCACTCGCCGATCCTGCTCGCCCTGCCCGGCGCCACCATCCTGGAGATCGACGAGGATGGCCAGGTCAGCCACATCGAATACGACCTCGCGCGGCCGGTGGTGCTCACCCGCGACTTCCTGGCCGCCCCGGAACGCTTCCTGCGCCACCTGCTCGCCGACTGATCCGCCGGGACGCCGAGGCGCCCGGCGCTCCCGCGGGGCCGGGAGCGCCGGCCGAGAATAAAGCAGCCGGGCCGATGGTTAGAGTTATGAACTATGAGCATGGCGTACCAAGATGCACCTGAGGCAGGCAGCGCGGACGTATCCGCGGCCGTGCTGGCCATCATGCGCCTGTCGCGCGCGCTTGACTGCGCCCCGACGGGGCTCACTCCCCCGCAGTACCGGATCCTCAAGCTGGCCGGGGCGGGCGGGGAACGCTCGACTCGGCTGGCGCAGCGGCTGGCGGTGGCCAAGCCGACACTGACCGCCATCGCCGACGGCCTGGTCGCGGCGGGATACGCCGTCCGGGAGCCAGAGCCCGGTGACCGGCGGGTGGTCCGGCTCTCGCTGACCGCGGCGGGACGCGCTGCGGTCGAGCGCGCCGACGCCGCCTATGCCGCCTGGCTCGGCCCGCTGCTGGAGCAGACCGGGGAGCCAGCCACGGTACTGCGGGCGCTGGACCTGCTCGACGCGGCGGCGGCGACGCAGCACCAGGCCTGGCACGAATCGGGGACGGGAAGGACGAACCACGGACACGCGCACTGACACCACCATCGGCACGGGGACCACAGGGCACGGGACCACAGGGAACGGGGCAGGCCCGGGATCCGGGGCGCTGGCCCAGGCTGACCCGCCCCGGCAGCAAGGCTGGCTGCGCCGGCTCATCGGGTATTGCTGGCGCTATCCGCGCAACATGCTGCTGGCCCTCGGCGGAACCCTGATCGTGACGCTGGTCGCCGCCGGCATCCCGCTCATCCAGCGGCAGATCGTGGACGAGCTGGTGGGTTCCGGGCACCAGGCGATCTGGCCGCTTGCCGTCGCGCTGATCGGCGCGGCGCTGCTGAGCTTCGGCGGCCTGTACCTGCGCCGCTACCGGGCCGGCCAGCTGTCCCTGGATGTCCAGCATGACCTGCGGACGGAACTGTTCGGCGCGCTGACCAGGCTGGACGGGCAGCGGCAGGATCAGCTGCATACCGGCCAGGTCGTGAGCCGGTCGATCTCCGACATCACCATGGTCCAGGGACTGCTCTCCATGGTGCCGATGCTGCTGGGCAACGCGGTGCTGTTCGGGGCGTCGGTGGTCATCATGGCCATCTTGTCTCCCCTGCTCACCGTGGTCGCACTGGCGGTCGCGCCGGCCCTGTGGTTCATCTCGCTCGCTTCGCGGCGCACCCTGTTCCCGGCGAGCTGGGACGCCCAGCAGCAGTCCGCCGCCGTTGCGGGCGTGGTGGACGGCGCGGTGACCGGCGTGCGCGTGGTGAAGGGCTTCGGCCAGGAGGAGCAGGAAGTTGACCGGCTGGAGGATGCGAGCAGGTGGCTGTTCGCATCCCGGGTCCGCGCTGTCCGGCTGACGGCCCGCTACAACCCGGCGCTGCAGGCGGTTCCCTCGCTCGGCCAGGTTGGCGTGCTCGCACTGGGCGGCTGGCTGGCCATCCGCGGCTCCATCACACTCGGCACCTTCCTGGCGTTCTCCGCCTACCTGATCCAGATGGTCGGCCCGGTCCGCTCGCTGACCAGCCTGGTCACCATCGGCCAGGAGGCGCGGGCCAGCGTGATCCGGGTCTTCGAGGTCATCGATTCGCGGCCCGCGATCCACGACCGGGCCGGGGCCGTGGACCTGCCAGCTGACCCGCCCGCGGGCACGCCCGCGGTGGAACTGGATGACGTCCGGTTCAGCTACGTACCTGGGCAGCCGGTGCTGCGCGGCCTGTCGCTGCGCGTCGCGCCGGGCGAGACACTTGCCCTGGCCGGCACCGCGGGGTCCGGTAAGTCCACCATCTCCCTGCTGCTCCCCCGCTTCTACGACGTGACGGGAGGTGCGTTGCGCGTTGCGGGGCGCGATGTGCGGGACCTGACCCGGGACTCGCTGCGCGGCGCGATCGGGCTGGTCATGGAGGAGAGCTTCCTGTTCTCCGACACGGTCAGCGCCAACATCGGCTATGGCAGGCCAGATGCCACCATGGCGCAGATCGTCGCGGCGGCGCAGGCGGCGCAGGCGGATGAATTCATCAACGACCTGCCCGCGGGCTACGAGACCATCATCGGCGAGCAGGGGCTGACCCTGTCCGGCGGTCAGCGGCAGCGGGTGGCGCTGGCCCGCGCCCTGCTGACCGACCCGCGCATCCTGATCCTCGACGACGCCACCTCGGCGGTGGACCCGCGGATCGAGGCGGAGATCCATGCCACGCTGCGCCAGGTCATGCAGGGCCGGACCACGTTGCTCATCGCGCACCGGCGGTCGACCCTGCAACTCGCGGACCGCATCGCGGTCCTCGATGAGGGGCACCTGGTCGACATCGGCACCCACGACGAGCTGATGGAGCGCTGCCCGCTGTACCAGCTGCTGCTCGCGGGGCCCGGCTCCGACGCCGAAGGCGTGAACGCGGACGGCGTCGATGCCGGGAAGCTCCGGGTGACCGGCAGCTGGGACGCGCTGCACCGGGTGAGCATCGCCCCGGCCGGACCGGCCGCCGCCGCTGGCCTGGCCGGACCGGCCAGCGCGGTAAGCAGGGCGAGAGCCGGCCGGATCGGCGGGCGCGGCAGCGGCGGGGACTCAAGCATGCTGGCCGGCATCCCGCCGTCCCCCGAGCTGCTGGCGAAAGTCGACGCGCTGCCGCCGGCCACCGATGAACCGGGCATCGACAGCGACTACGCCCGCGCCGCCGACCCGCAGTTCAGCCTGCGCAGGCTGCTGCGGCCGTTCGCGCTCGCCCTCATCATCGGCCTTGTCCTGGACGGGCTGGACGCGCTGGCCAGCGTGGCGATGCCCGCACTGGTCCGCGGTGGCATCGACAGCGGCGTGCAGACACGGGTGTTCCACGCGATCATCGTGGTATCCGTGGCGGCGCTGGCCATCGTGCTCATCGACTGGGTCATCAATACAGTGCAGACGCTGGTGGTCGGCCGCAACGGGGAGCGGATCCTCTACACCCTGCGGGTCAAGATCTTCGCGCACCTGCAGCGGCTGGGGCTCGATTACTTCGAGCGGGAACTGTCCGGCCGGATCATGACCCGGATGACGACCGATGTGGACGCGCTCTCCTCGTTCCTGCAGACCGGGTTGATCACCATGGTCAACTCGGTCCTGACGTTCGCCGGGGTCCTGGTCGCGCTGCTGGTCATCAACCTCCAGCTCGGCCTCACGGTGCTGGCCCTGATCCCGGTCGTGGTGGCCGTGACGATCGTGTTCCGGGTGAAGTCGTCGAAGGCTTACACCGAAGCCAGGGAAAAGGTCAGCACCGTCAACGCCAACCTGCAGGAGAACGTGGCCGGCCTGCGGGTCGCACAGGCCTACCGGCGTGAGGTCCGCAACCAGGCCCGCTTCGCCGGCCTGAGCGACGGCTACCGCCGGTCCCGGCTGCGCGCGCAGCGCTACATCGCGCTGTATTTCCCGTTCGTGCAATCGCTCTCGACCATCGCGGGTGCGGTGGTCCTGCTGGTCGCCGCCGGGCAGATGCGCAGCGGGGCGCTGACTGCGGGCGCGCTGATCGCCTACCTGCTCTACATCGACCTGCTCTTCTCCCCCGTCCAGCAACTGTCCCAGGTATTCGACGGCTACCAGCAGGCCGCGGTCGGCCTGCGCCGTATCGGCGACCTGCTGCGCACTCCCACCTCGACCCCGCAGGCGCGGCGGCCGCGCCCGGCGGTGCACGGCGGGCCCGGCCGCATCGAATTCCGCGACGTGCACTTCAGCTACGGCGGCGAACGCGAGGCACTGTCCGGCGTGAATCTCACGGTGGCGCCCGGGGAGACGGTCGCCTTGGTCGGTGAGACCGGGGCGGGTAAGTCCACCCTGGTCAAGCTGGTGGCCCGGTTCTATGACGTGACGTCGGGCCGGGTGCTCGTGGACGGCGTGGACGTCCGGGATTACGACCTGGCCAGCTACCGGCGGCGGCTCGGCGTGGTTCCGCAGGAGGCCCACCTGTTCGCCGGGACGGTCCGCGACGCGATCGCCTACGGCCGGCCGGACGCGACCGACGCCGAGGTCGAAGCGGCCGCGCGGGCGGTCGGCGCCATCGACATGATCGCCCGGCTGCCGGGTGACTTCAGCCACGAGATATCAGAACGTGGCCGGAACCTCTCGGCCGGCCAGCGCCAGCTGATTGCGCTGGCCCGCGCCTACCTGGTCGACCCGGACATCCTGCTTCTCGACGAGGCGACGGCCGCCCTGGACCTGGCCACCGAGGCCGCCGTGACGGAAGCCACGGAGCGGCTCACCGCCCGGCGGACCACCCTGGTCGTGGCGCACCGGCTGACGACAGCCGCGCGAGCCGACCGGATCGTGGTCGTTGACGGAGGCCGCATCGTCGAGTCCGGCCGCCACGACGACCTGCTGGCCGCTGACGGCGCCTACGCATCGCTCTGGGCCGCGTTCACCGGTGCCGAGGTCGCCGCCTGAGCCTGGGCTGGGCGGCGCTCGCCGACTCCCGGGTTGAGCGGTCGGCCTGGCTGATAGGGCGGCGGTCGCCGTCCAGCCGCTCGTTCTGCTCGCGCTGCCGGTCATCCTGACCGGGTTCCCACCCGGCCCGCAGTCCCGGCGGCGCTGCTGGTTGGCCTCGCGGCGGCGGCGAACTGGACAGCCACCATCCACGCGGTGATCAGCCAGCCCAACTGGCCGGGTATCGGCCACCCGACTCCGTGGACGTCCCTCGCCCCTCACCTAAGCGATGGCGCGGTGGCCGCCGGACCCGCCCGGGCACTGACCATCCTGCTGGCCTGCGGATGCGCGCTGGCCGTCCGGCACCGATGGCGCCCGGCCCGGCAGATGGCCGGGTGGAGCCCGGAAGTGCTCAGGGAACTGCTGTGGTGGGTGGCCGTGACACTGCCCTGCGCTGCGTGTTCGAGCCTGTCATGGTCGCCTGCTACCTATGGCCGGCCCTGGCGGTCGCGCTCATAGTGGCCTCGCCCGGCTGGCCCAGCCTCGCCGCCACCTCGGCGCTCACCTTCAGGCCGGGCCCGAACGGGTGACCCAGCAATGCGCTCCGCAGCGCTGCTGACCGTCCGCAGGCGGTGCTGCGCGGCGGCCGACCAGCCTGGCCACCGAGCTGCTGCGCGGGTACGGCGACGGGCCCCGCGGGGATCGCGGGTGAGTTGAGTGTGACTACCGGGCGCCGGACACCTCCGGGTTGTGTTCACATGGAACTCGCACACAAGTCACACACGGTGCCGGGGGTTGAGGTGGTCGGATGGCCGGGAGGGCGAGGGAGCGAAGAAATGAGTGACCTGGCGGCGGTCCTGCCTCCTGATCACGGAGGACTGCTGGTGGTCGATGATGAGCCGTTCCTGCGCGACGCGGTGGCCGCCTCGCTGCGGTTCCTGGGCTTCGACGTGAGCACCGCGGACACCGGCGCCGGCGCGCTGCGGCTGGCCCGCGACCGCCCGTTCGACCTGGTTGTCCTGGATGTGATGCTGCCCGACACCGACGGCTTCGAGGTAGTCCGCCGGCTGCGCCGGGACGGCTGCCGGGTGCCGGTGATCTTCCTGACGGCCAAGGACACCCAGGCCGACAAGGTGACCGGGCTCACCCTCGGCGGCGACGACTACCTGACCAAGCCGTTCGGGCTGGAGGAGCTGGCGGCCAGGATCCGCACCGTGCTGCGCCGGACCCGCCCAGGCACGGCCGGGCCGGTGCTCACATTCGCCGACGTGCAGCTCGACCAGGACAGCTACGAGGTCCGCCGTCACGGTCACCTGGTTGACCTGTCGCCGACCGAGTTCCGCTTGCTGCGCTACCTGATGCTCCATCCGGGCCGGGTGCTGACCAGGGCGCAGCTCCTGGATCACGTGTGGGACTACGACTTCGGCGGGTCCAGCACGGTCGTGTCGACCTACGTCGCCTACCTGCGGCGCAAACTGGCCCAGTACGGGCCTGACCTGATCCACACCCAGCGCGGCATCGGCTACAGCCTGCGCCTGCGCCACCCGGACGGCTCCGATGATACCTAGAAGGCCCCGCCGGACCCAGCTCCGCAGCCGGGTCCTGATCAGCGTCATGACGATCACGCTGATCGCGCTGGCGGCCTTCGACGTCGCCGCGGTCGCCACCTTGCACCGGTACCTGCTCGGCCAGACCGACTCGACGCTGCAGAACGTCCTGCGCCAGACCCGGCCACGGGTGCTCCGGCTGGTCCCGGTGATTGAACGCGACACACGGCACCCGCGGACGCCGCCACCTCTCCTGGGCGAGTACTACGTGGTGTTCGTGCCCGGCCACGGAGCGAAGGTGATCCTGGAAGCCGGCCCCGGGCTGATCCCCCAGCTCCCGACCAGCCTGGACACGGGCATTGCCCAGCACGCGCAGACCGTGACCAGCCTGCACGGGCAAGCTCAGCTCCGGGTGCGGGCGGTACCCGCCGGGGCAGGCACCCTCGTCGCCGGGGCCAGCCTCAGCAACGTGAACAAGACCATCAGCCAGATCGAGCTCATCGTCATCGTCGGCTCGGCCGCCGCTGGTCTGCTGGTCTTCCTGGGGGTGGGCCTGGTCATGCGGCGCGGCCTGCGTCCCATCGAGACGATGGCCGGCCAAGCCGACCGCATCACCGCCGGCGACCTCACCGACCGGGTCAGCCCGCAGGACGCCCAGAGCGAGGTGGGCCGCCTCGGGGCCGCTCTCAACGGGATGCTGGCCCGCATCGAGGCCTCCGTCCAGGAACGCGAGGCCAGCCAGGAACTCACCCGGCGGTTCTTCGCCGACGCCAGCCACGAACTGCGCACCCCGCTGGCCTCGCTGCGCGCCAACGCCGAGCTCTACCAGCAAGGCGCCCTGCCCCGGCGCCCGCAAGTCGATGAGGCGATGCGCCGTATCGCACTGGAATCCCAGCGAATGAGCAGGCTGGTCGATGACATGCTCCGGCTGGCCCGCCTCGATCAGCATCCCGGCCAGCGATGCGACCCGGTCGACCTCACCGCTCTGGTGCGCGGATGCGTCGAGCGGGCCCAGATCGCCGACCCCCATCGGACGTGGCACACGCATATCGGGGCCGGCCTCGAAGCCGCCGGCGACGAGGAACTCCTGTGCCGGGCCATCGACAACCTGCTGGGCAACGTCCGCGCGCACACCCCCGGCGACAGCACCGCCACCATCACCGCGGCCGGCCATGGCAGCCGGGTCACGATCGAGGTCAGCGACAACGGCCCCGGTATCCCCGCCGATCAGCTGCCCCGCATTTTCGACCGCTTCTACCGGGCCACAGCCCCATCGCACCGCCCTGGGTCCGGCCTCGGGCTCGCCATCGTCACCGCGATCGCCACCGCGCACCATGGCACTGCCGAAGCGGCCCTGAACGACCCGCACGGCCTGCGGATCACCCTCAGCATGCCGGTTTCCGGCCAGGCTTGCCCCGCCCCGGCGCCGGCCGGCGGCAGCACGCTTACCTCGCACGTGATTCCCACGCCGCCGTGACCAGCGGCACCTGCCGGATCTAAACGCGATATAGCTTGACACTAAACGCGATAGTACTTATCGTCTCAGCCATGGACGCGATCGAGATCCTCACCGCGCTCGGCACGGCGGAGGGCAAGGCAGATCCGTACCCGCTGTACGCCGCACTGCACGAGCAGGGCGAGGTGATCAAGATCGGTCCGGCCGACGTGATGGTGGTCGGCTACGACGCCATCAGCTCGGTCCTGCGCGATCCCGGCTTCCGCGTTTCCGATGAATCGAGTTTCGACCAGCACTTCCCGGCCTGGCGGGCGAACCCCGTGTTTGTCCAGGGGGTGGATTGGATCCTGAACCTCAACGGACCGCGGCACGCGCGGATCAGGAGCCCGATGGCCCGAGCGTTCACCGCCCGGCGGATCGCCGCACTGGGGCCCGCGATCGCCCGGATGGCCGACGAGTTGCTCGATGCCATGGCCGATCGGGGCGCCGATGGCAGCACCGTCGAGTTCATGCACGACTTCGCCTACCTGCTGCCGGTCACCGTGATCTGCGAGCTGATCGGGATCCCCGAGCAAGACCGGGAGGGATTCCGGCCGATCGCCCGGGACCTGGCCGGCGTGTTTGAGCTTAACGACATGGAGACTCTGCCCGCGATCAACGCCGCAGCGGTCGAGCTGCTCGCGTACTTCACTGGCCTGGCGGCCGTCCGCCGCGCTGACCCCCGCGACGACCTGATCAGCGACCTTCTCGCGGTCAGCGGCTCCGGCGATGGCAGGCTGGCCGATGCCGAGCTGCTGCACAACCTGACGCTGCTGCTGGTCGCGGGCTTCGAGACCACGACGAACCTGCTGGGAAACGGCCTTCAGATCATCTTGGAGGACCCGGCAGCGGGTGCGGCCGTCCGGGACCGTTCGGTCCCGCCTGCCGCATTTGTCGAGGAAGTACTGCGCTTCGACTCACCCGTCCAGCTCACCAGCCGGATCGGCTACGACACGACCGTGGGCGCCGTGCCGGTGTCCCCGGAAACCGGGGTGATCACCCTGCTCGGGGCGGGGAACAGGGACCCCCGCCGGTTTATCGACCCGGCCAGCTTCGACCCGCTGCGCCCGGACGGTGGACCGCTCAGCTTCGGCGGCGGCGCGCACTTCTGCATCGGCGCCGCGCTGGCCCGGCTTGAGGGGGCAGTGGCCTTCCCGCGCCTGCTGAGCCGATTCCCGAAGATCTCAGCCGTGGGCGAGCCGACCCGCCGGGATACGCTCGTCCTGCGCGGCTTCGATGCGCTCCCGGTAACGGTCGCCTAGCGGCCGGGCTGAGCGCCTGCGCCGCCCGCCAGGGGGCAGTTCCTGGGAAGCTGCTGGGAGGTTCATGGGTTTCCCCAGCGTTGCGCCTGCTGCCCCGGTTGCTTATCTAAGCTCGGCCCGTGGAAATTGGCCCGGTTTCGGGGTTTTCCCGCAGGGCCGGCGTAGCGTTCCTCGCCGGTTGGTGCGTGCTCGTCCTCATGCTCGCCGGGTGCGGCCTGGCGTTGCGGCACCGAGGCGCCGGCCCGCCCGGCTCGCCGAGCGCCGGGCCGGTGGTCCCGGTCGGCCGCTCGGCCCAGTCCATCGTGGCCGGCGGCATCACGCGGACCTTCCATCTCTACCGGCCGGCCGGCCTGACCAGCGCCGCCCCGCTGGTCGTCATGCTGCACGGCGGCTTCGGCGGCGGCACGCAGGCGGAAAAGTCCTATCGCTGGGATGCTCAGGCGGATACCGGCCGCTTCATCGTCGCCTATCCGGACGGGCTCGGCCGGGCCTGGAACGCCGGGGGTGGCTGCTGCGGTGTCCCCGGCCGCAGCAATGTGGACGACGTCGGCTTCATCACGCAGATGATCCGTGTCATCGAGCAGCAGGCCCCCGTCGCCCGGGCCCGCATCTACGCCACCGGCATCTCCAATGGCGGCATCATGGCCTACCGGCTGGCCTGCGATACCAGGATCTTCGCTGCTATCGGGCCTGACTCCGCCACCGAGCTCGGTGCCTGCCGCGCACCGGCGCCGATCTCGGTCATCCATATTCACGGCACCGCGGACCGGAACATCCCCTACAACGGTGGCACCGGCCAGGGGGTCGCCCACATCGACGGGCCCGCCGTCCCCGCCCTTAACATGACCTGGCGCCGTATCGATCACTGCGCCGCGCCGGCCAGCAGCACCGCTGGCGTGGTGACGACGTCGATAGCTGACTGCCCCGGTGGCCGCACGGTCGAGCTGATCACGATCGCCGGTGCCGGGCACCAGTGGCCCGGCGCCGTGCCCAGCCCGCTCATCCAGCGGCTGCTGCACACCGACCCGCCATCGACCGCGCTCAGCGCGACCAGCGTCATCTGGCAGTTCTTCGCCGCGCACCCTGCCTGAGGCGGTACACCAGGGCATCGACCGGGCGGCGCATGCCGGAGGGATTTGCCTTCCTCCGGCATGCGCCGCCAGCGGCGGCGCAAGCCGTCATGAGGTCATCGGCGGCACAGGTGATCACGATAGCCATAGCTGGTTGCTGGTGCCGTTGCAGGCCCAGAGCTGGACGTTGTCCCCGTTCTGCCCGTCGCCCGAGGCCACCGCGTCCAGGCACAGGAGGTGCGCGTCATTCGTGATTTCACCGGCATACAGGCCGCCGCCCCACACCTGGTTGCTGGTGCCGTTGCAGGTCCAGAGCTGGACATTGTCCCCGTTCCTCCCGTCGCCCGAAGCCACGGCGTCCAGGCACAGGCCATGGGCGGCGTTCATGATTTCACCTGAAATCGTGATTACGCCCGACCCCCCCGAAGGCAGGTACCATTCCTGGTTGCTGGTGCCGTTACAGGCCCAGATCTGGACATTGTCCCCGTTCTTCCCGTCGCCCGACGCAACAGCGTCCAGGCACCGGTCGTGGGCACTATTGACCAGCTCGTACGGCCCCGCGGCCGTGGCGGCCGCGTTGACCGGCACCAGGGTCAGGCCCGCCAGGACCCCGGGACCGCTCGCCCCCGTGGCCGCGCCCGCCGTCGTGGCCGCGCCCGCCGTCGTGGCCGAGAGGGCGGGCAGCGCCAGGGCCAGCATGGCGGCCAGGACTGTGCCGTATCCACGCCATCGCATCGCCCGGCCCCGGCCTGCCGGTTTCCGTCGCGGCGGGCGGCAGGCTGTCTCCGCGACCCGGCGGATGGTCATCCTCATCGTTTCCTCCTGTTTCCGGCTGATAGTGCGGTATGGCACCGAGCCTGACCGGGGCCGGTAGCATGCGCGTAGTCCGGAAGTAGCACGGGTCGCGGGCATCCTTCAGCGCGGACGGGTCGAGGTCCTATGGCGGCGGGAATGGAGTTTTGCCTGCTCGGACCGCTGGTTGTGCGTTTCGACGGGGTCGTGATGCCGGTCCAGCCCGGCAAGCAGCGGGCGATGCTCGCGGCACTGCTGCTGAACGCTGGCCAGGTGGTGCCGCTGGAGCAGATGATCGAGGCCCTGTGGGGAACCGCGCCGCCGCCTTCCGCGCGGGTGAGCGTGCGGAACTACGTCAAGCGGCTGCGGCAGGCACTGGGCGACACCGGCCGGGCCCGGATCAGCACGCAGCCCCGCGGCTACCTGATCAGCGTGGCGGCGGGCGAGCTGGACGTGACCCCGTTCGCCGAACTGGCCGGAAGGGCGCAGGCCGCGGCCCGGGCGGGCTCGTGGGTCCAGGCGGCGGCCCAGGCCCGCGCGGCACTGGCGTTGTGGCGGGGCGAGCCGCTGGCGGACGTGGACTCGGAGGTGCTGGCGGCGCGGGAGGTCCCCCGGCTGGCGGAGATCCGGCTGCAGGCCCTGGAAGCGCGGATTGACGCCGACCTGCACCTGGGCCATCAGGCCGATGTGATCGCCGAGCTGCGCGGCCTCATCGCCGTTCATCCGCTGCGGGAGCACCTGCATGCCCTGCTCATGCTGGCGCTGTACCGGTCCGGCCGCCAGGGCGAGGCGCTGGCCGCCTACCAGCGGGCCCGGCTGGTTCTCGTTGCGGAGCTTGGCATTGAACCGGGAACCGGGCTGCGCGGGCTGCACCAGCGGATACTTACCGCCGATCCCGCCCTGGCGGTCCCGGAGGCCGGGCCGCCCGCGGCGGGCGGCCCCGGGCCGGTTGTCCCGCGGCAGCTGCCGGCCCCGGTGGCGCATTTCGCGGGCCGGTCCGGTGAGCTGGCGGCGTTAACCGGCCTGCTGGATCAATCCGGCCGGGAGGCGCCCGGGACGGTGGTGATCTCGGCCATCGGCGGGACCGGCGGGGTCGGCAAGACCGCGCTGGCGGTGCACTGGGCGCACCAGGTTGCGGAGCGGTTCCCCGACGGGCAGCTGTATGTGAACCTGCGCGGCTTCGGGCCCTCCGATCCGGTGCCGCCGGCCGCCGCGCTGCACGGGTTCCTGGACGCCCTGCACGTCCCGGCGGGGCAGCTCCCGGGCGACTTTGCGGGGCAGCAATCGCTGTACCGCAGCCTGCTGGCCGACCGCACCGTGCTCATCGTGCTGGACAACGCCCGGGACGGCGATCAGGTCCGCCCGCTGCTGCCCGGCTCGCCGGGCAGCATGGTGGTGGTGACCAGCCGCAACGAGCTGGCCGGGCTGGCCGCCGCCGAAGGCGCACGGCCCCTCAACCTGGACGTGTTCACCGACGCGGAGGCCCACGAACTGCTGGCCCGGCGGATTGGCCCGGCGCGATTGGCCGCGGAACCGGGGGCGGCCACCGAGCTGACGGCGCTGTGCGCGCGGCTGCCGCTGGCGCTGGCCATCACGGCCGCCCGGGCCAGTGCCCGGCCCGGCTTCACGATGGCCGCGATCGCCGACGAGTTGCGCGATGCCCGCAGTCGGCTGGACGCGCTGGCCACCGGGGAGCAGGCCACCGACCTACGGGCCGTATTCTCCTGGTCCTACCGCAGCCTGCAGGCCCCCGCCGCACGGATGTTCCGGCTGCTCGGCCTGCATCCCGGTCCCGACATCGCCGCCCCCGCCGCAGCCAGCCTGGCCGCCCTCACGTCTGACCAGGCGCGTGGGCTGCTCCGCGAGCTCACCCGCTGCCACCTGCTCGCCGAACCCGCGCCCGGCCGCTATGTCCTGCACGACCTGCTCCGCGCCTACGCCACCGAGCAAGCCCAGGCCGAGGACGGCGAGCCCGACTGCCGCACGGCCATCCACCGGATGCTCGACCACTACCTGCACACCGGCTATGCCGCCAGCCGCGCACTGTACCCAGCCCGTGACCTGCTACCCCTCTGCGAGCAGCAGCCGACCGCAGAGCCGGAGCGCATCACGGGCCATGACCCGGCCCTGGCCTGGCTGAAGGCCGAGCATCGCGTGCTGCTGAACGTCATCACCCAGGCCGCGCGCGACGGGTTTGACAGCCACGCCCAGGAACTCACCGAGACCATGGCGACCTACCTCGACCGGCATAGCCACTGGCACGACTGTCTTACCTCCCAGCACACCGCGCTGGCGGCCGCGCAGCGCATGGCGGATCCCGCCGGGCAGGCCCGCGCCCACCGCTACATCGGCCGCGCGTATGTCCGGCTCCGGAGTTACCAGGAGGGTTACCGCCACCTGACCCGCGCCATGGAGCTGTACCAGGATCTCGGTGATCACCTCGGCCAGGCCCGCAGCCACCTCGCCATCGCTCTCGCGGCCGGCGGCGAAGGCCGTCACCGGGCGGCACTGCGGCACGCCCAGCGAGCCCTCCCGCACTACGTGATCGCCGGGCACCAGGTCGGCCAGGCGACCGCCCTGACGGAGATCGGCTGGCATCACTGCCAAGCTGGCCAGCCCCAGCAGGCACTCATCCCCGGCCAGCGCGGACTGGACCTCAACCGCGAACTCGGCAACCGCGACGGCGAGGCTGAGGGATGGATCTGCCTCGGCTACGCCTACCACCACCTGGCCCGGCACAATGAGGCGATCAGCTGCTACCAGCAAGCCCTGGGCCTGCTCAGCGAACTCGGCCACACCTACCACCAGGCCACTGTCCTTAACTACCTCGGCGACACCCACCGCGTAGCCGGAAACCCGCGCACCGCCCGGGAGACCTGGCTGGCGGCCCTGGCCATCCTCGACGACCTCCATCATCCGGACGCCGACCAGGTCCGGGCTAAGCTCCACGAGATCGACGCCGTGCCGCCCGGATGATCGATCGGAGCATCCCGCCTCGCCATCCACCTTTAACGAGATATATCTTGTGCGCCAAAGCCAGCGCGTTATATCGTGTTTGCCGACCAGCCCGCCCGGCAGCAGACCGATGAGTTCCCTGGGCAGGGCAGGTCTCAATGACGGGGTGCATGTCCGGCGCCGCCGAGGGCGTGGCTAACCGGACTGCCGACGGTAGGAGGATCCGATGCGAAAAGCCCGCGCGATGGTCAGTGTCCCGAGCGGGCGCCGGGCCAAGTGGGTTGTCCTGGTTCTGTGGATCATCATCCTGGCCGTGGCCGGCCCGCTGGCCGGCAAGCTGATGGGCGCCGAGCATAACGATGCGAAGTCCTGGCTGCCCGCCAAGGCGGAGTCCACGAGGGTCCTGGACCTGCAGTCACGATTCCAGTCACCCAACGTGTTCCCCGCCGTGGTGGTCTATGACCGGCCGGCTGGGCTGACCGCGGCCGACCGGGCGAAGGCCGCGTCCGACGCGGAGAAGTTCAAGGCCATCACCGGCGTGGTGCCCGGCCAGGTCTCCGGCCCGTTCTTCGCCCCGGACGGCCAGGCGATCGAGACCGTCATCCCGGTCAACCTGGGCAAGAACGGCTGGAACCTGGCGGGCTCGACGGCTGATGCCATCCGCGGCATCGCGCAATCGAACGGGTCGGACCTGGCTGTGCACATCACCGGCCCGCTGGGCACCGCGGCGGACTCGGCCAAGTCTTTCAAGGGGATCAACGGCACGCTGCTGCTCGGCACCCTGGCCGTCGTCATTGTGCTGCTGCTGATCACCTACCGCAGCCCGATCCTGTGGCTGCTGCCGGTGATCTCGGCGGGCGTGGCGCTGGCCAGCGCCGAGGCGCTGATCTACCTGCTGGCCGCGCACGCCGGCCTGACCGTCAACGGGCAGAGCGCGGGCATCCTGGACGTGCTGGTCTTCGGCGCCGGGACGGACTATGCGCTGCTGCTGACGGCCAGGTACCGCGAGGAGTTGCGTCGCCACGAGGACCGGCATGAGGCGATGGCGGTCGCGCTGCGCCGGGCCGGCCCGGCGGTGATCGCCAGCGCCGGGACGGTCATCGTCAGCCTGCTGGCCCTGCTGATCGCGGAACTCAACTCGACCAAGGGCCTGGGCCCTGTCCTGGCCATCGGCGTCGGCGTTGCCCTGCTCGCGATGATGACGCTGCTGCCGGCCCTGCTGGTGATCGTCGGCCGGTGGATCTTCTGGCCGGTCCGGCCCGGGTACGGCTCGGCCGAGCCGACCTCGCGCGGCATCTGGGCCCGCGTGGGCCGCGGCATCGCCACCCGGCCGCGGGTCGTCTGGGTGAGCACGGCGGTCGTGCTCGGGGCCATGGCGCTCGGCCTCACCGGCCTGAAGGCCAGCGGGCTGACCAACGCCCAGTCCTTCCGCGGTCACCCCGACTCGGTAACCGGGCAGACCGTGCTGGACCAGCACTTCGCCGGCGGCGGCGGGCAGCCGGTGGTGGTCGTGGGCAACCCGGCGGCAACGGCCCGGCTGGATTCGGTATTCAAGGCCACCCCGGGCATCACCGGCGTGACGCCTCCGGTGACCCGGGCGGGCCACGTCTACCTGCAGGGGACGCTGACCACGGCGCCGGACAGCAAGGCGGCCTACGCCACCCTTGACCGGGTCCGGACGGCCGTGCACGCGGTTCCCGGCGCTGACGCGCTGGTCGGCGGCAACACCGCGATCAACCTCGACGTCCAGCGCGCCGCGGCGCATGACCGGAACGTGATCATCCCGGTCGTCCTCCTGGTCGTATTCGTCATCCTGGCCCTGCTGCTGCGGGCGGTGATCGCCCCCCTGATGCTGGTCGTCACCGTGGTGCTGTCGTTCGCCGCCGCACTGGGCGTCAGCTCGCTCATGTTCAACGACGTGTTCAAGTTCGGCGGCGCGGACACGTCCTTCCCGCTGTTCGTGTTCGTGTTCCTGGTCGCCCTGGGCATCGACTACAACATCTTCCTGATGACCCGGGTGCGCGAGGAAGCCACCCGGCACGGTTCCCGCCGCGGCGCGCTCACCGGGCTGGCGGCCACCGGCGGGGTGATCACCTCGGCCGGCGCGGTGCTGGCGGGCACCTTCGCCGTCCTGGGCACGCTTCCGGTCACCTTCCTGACCGAGCTCGGCTTCGCGGTCGCGTTCGGCGTGCTCCTCGACACCATCGTCGTCCGCTCGGTGCTGGTCACCGCGCTCAACCTGGACCTGGGCCGATGGCTATGGTGGCCGAGCCGCCTGGCGCGCGACCGGTCGCACGAGGAGGAAGCCACGGCCGCCGGGCAGCCCGCAGAGGTCAGCTGACGGCCGGCTGCTGGCCGGCGCCCATGCCGCCGGCCAGCAGCCGCCCTGGTCCCGGGTCAGTCCGGCGGACTGACCCGCTCGGCGGGCTGCTGCCCGGCGGCCGGCGAGATGCCATGCTCATGCCCGGTCCGCACGCCCGTCTCGGGGACTCGCTGCCGGGCGCTGCGGCTCAGCATGGCCAGCTCGTCGACCAGGCGGCGGGCCTCATCACCGGGGCGATCGCGGAACTCGGCCCTGACGTCCCGGCCCGCAGCGTCGACATGGACGGTGGCCAGCCCGAGTCGCCGCTGGACCGGCCCTTCCACCAGCCGCACGCTCTGCGTCTTCTCCAGCGGCAGCCAGGTGGTGAACCTCCTGAGCCGCCCGGTGACCGCCATGGCCGTGGCGGCGTCGTGGCCCGAGGCCAGGAAGTGGTAGCTGAGCGGGGCCTTCCCGCGGGCCCGGCGGGGCGGCCGCCGCAGCGCGGGCTCGCTGGCGCCGAGCACGGTCCGCATGAGCTGGCGGCCGACGTCCTGGCCGCCGACCGGCAGCAGGGTCATCCGCATCCGGCGGCTGCCGTCGGCGCGGTCCCGGCCTGGCGAGCCGGCCACGTCGATCTCCAGCCGGCACCAGCCGAGTGGCCGCCACAGCAGTGGCTCAACCATCCTTACCGCCTGCACGCGACGGCCCGGGATGGTCTCGGCCACCGTGCTGAGCAGCCCGCGGCGGATCCGGATCCCGTCCGGCGACTCGGCCACCGTGAAGCCATACTGGCTGGCCAGCCGTCGCCACACGAGCGGGCCCAGCGCGATCAGCCACACAGCGAGCGTGCCACCCGAGGCGGCCAGCGCCTGCGGCACTTCCAGGGCCACCACGACTTCCGCGATCATCAGCAGGATCACCAGGCTCGCGCTGGACAGCACCACAGAGCCCACCAGGCGGCCGTTCGGCACGGTCACCAGCACCCGCTCGGCCGGCTCGGGCGTGGCTGGGTCCAGGCCGTGGTGCGCGGCCAGCAACCGCGCCCTCAGCTCCAGGGCGGCCTGTTCCGGCAGGTAGGCGAGGCGCCCGTCGGCGTGGCTGGAACCGGCCAGCCGGACCCGCAGTTCGGCCAGCCCGAGTGCGCGGGCCAGGAACGGCCGCGCCACATCCACGGCCTGGATCCGGGCCACCGGCAGTTGCCGGGAGTCGCGGCGCAGCAGGCCGGTCTCGATGCGCAGGGTGGGCCCGTCCAGCCGCCAGCGGGTGACGAGCCAGTTGACGACGGCCGCGACGGCGGCGGCCACCGGCACGGCGATCTCATAGACGTGCGACCCGCCGCTGCCCAGTCCCTGCGATGCGGAGAAGGCGACCAGGGCGAGGACCGCCAGCAGGCCCCGTCCCGAGCGCACCACCGGCGACAGCGGGTGCAGCCGGTGCCAGGTCTCGCCCGCCAGCGGCTCGTCGCTCACAGTCCGGCAGCCTTGGCCTCGCCGAGCGCGGCCAGCCGGTCCCGCAGCCGCGCGGCCTCGTCCCGCTCGAGCCCCGGGATGCGGGCGTCGCTGGCCGCGGCGGCCGTGTGCAGCTTGAGGGTGGCCAGCCGGTACGCGCGCTCGACCGGGCCCGCCGTCACGTCGACGAACTGCATCCGGCCGTAGGGAACCACCGACAGGCGCCGGATCAAGACCCCCCGCGACACGAGAAGATCCTCATCCCGCTCCTGGTAGGTCCAGGCCCGGAAGCGGTTGCGGACAAACCACAAGGCGACGAGCCCGCCCAGGGCCACGGCCACCGCCACGGCCGCCCCGGTGAGCGCACTCGACAGCAGCGCGGCCCCGACGCCGGCCAGCGCAGCGAGAAGCCCGGCCACCACGGCCACTTCGGCGCGGCGCATGTGCCACAGCCGGGGAGAGGGGGATTTCGTCACGGAACCCGCGGAGCCGGACATGGCCAAACGCTACCGCCCCCCGCGGGCTCCATCAAACACGGCCGGACGTCTACCCTGCTGGTGTGCCGGGCAGCGAGGACCCGGCCCCAGGGTCCGGAGCGCAGGGTGAGCAAAAACGCGAGCATCCCGGCGAATGTAGGTGACGCCGTCACGGCTGAGGCGATCGCCTCGGTGGAGCCCATCATCCGCCCGTATGTTCGGCGGACCCCGGTCATCGCGGTCGACCGCCTGGACTTCGGCCTGCCACCGGGGCCGCTCGTGCTGAAGCTGGAGCACTTGCAGCACACGGGGTCATTCAAGGCCCGGGGCGCGTTCGCCAACCTGCTGCTCCGGACGGTCCCGGGCGCCGGGGTGGTGGCTGCCTCCGGCGGCAACCATGGCGCGGCGGTGGCCTACGCCGCCCGGGCGGTCGGCGTGCCCGCCCGGATCTTCGTGCCGACCGTCTCCTCGCCGGCCAAGATCGCCCGTATTCGCGGGTACGGGGCCGACCTCGTCGTCGGGGGCGCCACCTATACCGACGCGCTCGAAGCCAGCCAGGCCTGGGCGGCGTCCTCCGGTGCGCTGCAGGTGCATGCCTACGACCAGATCGAGACGATCCTCGGCGCGGGCTCGCTGGCGCTCGAGCTTCAGCAGCAGGTTCCGGGGGCCACTACCGTGCTGGCCGGTGTCGGCGGCGGCGGCTTGCTGAGTGGCATCGCAGCCGGCTACGCAGGCCGCGCCAGCGTCATCGGGGTCGAGCCGGCCGGCGCGCCGACGCTGACCAGGGCGCTGCAGGCCGGCTGCCCGGTGGACGCCGAGACGGGCAGCGTGGCGATCGACTCGCTGGCCCCACGCCGGGTCGGCGAGCAGACGTTCGCGGTGATCTCGGCCCTGGTGCACCAGGTCCTGCTGGTGAGCGACGACGCGATCCGCCGCGCCCAGGACCTGCTCTGGGAAACGCTGCGGCTGGTCGGCGAGCCAGGCGGGTGCGCCGCTCTGGCCGCCGTGCTGTCCGGCGAGTACTCCCCCGGGCCCGACGAGATCATCACCGTGGTCATCAGCGGGGCGAACACCACAGCGGTGGATTTTGGCCGTGAGGGCGGGTCGTAGGTCTTCAGGGGTTCAACCGCGCTACCCCGCAGCCAGCCGGCTCAGGGCCGCGGCCCGGTCCACGCCCAGGGCTTCCAGCAGTGCGGCGGCCGGGTCGGGACGCCGCCGGGTGAGCAGCGCGAACAGCAGATGGCGCGCCGCAATGGACCGGGCCTTGGCCCCACGAGCCTCGTCGAGGCTGACCTTGAGGGTCTCCCTGGCGCCCGAGGTGAGCGGCGGGCGGCGGCGGGTGTGCATCGGCGGCGCGAGACTGCGCCCGCCCAGGTCGATGCCGATGGCGGCGAGAGCGGTCCGGTCGAGGGTGTCGGAGGCGGCCCGGGCGGCCTCCAGGTCAACGCTCAGGACCTCGGACGCCAGCGACTCAGGCTCACGCAGCAGCCCCAGCAGCAGGTGATCCGTCCCGATCCGCCGGTCGCCGCGGCGCTGGGCCTCATCCAGCGCGGACACCATCATCTGCCTGGCGTCGTCACCAAATCGCTCGAACATCGCCCGTCCTCACTTCCCGTACTTTGCGTGCACCGACTGTCGCGACACCCCGAGGGCGTCCCCGATCTGCTCCCATGACCAGCCCTGCTCCCGGGCCAGCGCAACGTAGCTGGCCTCTACCTGCTCGGCCAGCCGGTGCAGGGCCCCGACCGCCCGCAGGCCGACCGCCGGGTCGCCCGACTGGATGCTCGCGGTGAGCTCGCTATCGGCCATGCCTGTCAGGCTAGACTGACAGCCGGATAGTGTCAATCCAGACTGACAAGCGGCGCGCGTATCGGGTGCCGGCTTCATGCCATCCGCGGTATGTTCCCCGGCCGGTGGTACGGCGGTACCTGTGGGGGGTCCTGTCAGTACCTGGAACGACAAGCTCTCCCTCACCGGCCCGGTGCCGGCTTTCCTGGGTAGTGACGGGCCGCGGGAAACGCCGGCCGTCGGCGCGGCACGGGCGGCGACCATCAAGCTCGTGCCGGGCAGCCCGGCACGAGGAGGAGGCTGAACGTGGAGTTCCTGCCGAAACAGCCCAGCGTGAAGGCCCCGGCGGAGTCGTTCACCGGTGACGCCTGGTACGACGTCATCGCTCAGGGAAAGGAACCGTCCCGGATCCGGGTCAACGTGGTGCGGTTCGCCCCCGGCGCCCGCAACGCGTGGCATTCGCATGCCCGGGGGCAAACGCTGCACGTGATCGAGGGGGCCGGCCTGATCCAGTCCCGCGGCGGCGGGGTCACCGTGATTCACCCCGGTGACACGATCTGGACGCCGCCGGGCGAATGGCACTGGCACGGCGCCACCCCGGATCGCTTCATGACCCACCTCGCCATGTGGGAAGGCCCCGGCGAAGGGCAGGGGCCGGAAACCGAATGGGGCGCCCAGGTCACCGACACCGAATACAACAATCGCTAGGAGGACCCGGAATGGAGCACCGACTGCTCGGCCGCACGGGCGTCTCGGTCAGCAAGCTATGCCTGGGCGCCATGATGTTCGGCGAGTGGGGCACCAGGGACCACGACGAGAGCTCTCGAACAGCTCCTGGCCGACGGCCAGGTGCGGGCGATCGGGGTCTCCAACTTCATGCCCGAGCACCTCACGGAACTGCTGGAGCGCACCGAGATCGTGCCCGCGGTAAACCAGGTCGAGCTGCACCCGTACTTCACGCAGCCCGGCGTGCAGAAGGCGGACGCGGAGCACAGCATCCTGACCCAGGCCTGGTCGCCGATCGGCGGCATCACGTTCTACCGTGGCAGCGGGAAGAGCACCCTGCAGGACCCGGTGATCCTCGCCATCGCCAGGGCCCACGGCAAGACCGCAGCCCAGGTGATGCTGCGCTGGCACCTCCAGGGAGGCCGCTCGGTCATCCCCAAGTCGGTACGGCCCGAGCGGATCGCCGAGAACTTCGACGTGTTCGGCTTCGACCTCACCGCCGATGAGCTGGCCGCGCTCGACGCCCTCGACACCGGCGTGCGCGGCGGACTCGAGCCAGCCTCGATCACCCTCGAGAAGTTCGGCAGGCCGATCCCCGAAGCCTGAGCGCGAGACCGCCTTACCTGCGGAGGCGGGCTCGGCCAGCTACCGGCCGCCGATGTCCTCGCTCCAGACCTCCGGATACCGTTCCTGAAATTCCCGCATCACGGAAACACAGCGCTCATCACGCAGCAGTACGACATCTACTCCCCGGCCGGCCAGGAAATCGAGGTCTCCCGGGAATGTCTCGGCCTCCCCGACGACGACCCGGGGGATCTGGAAGAGCAGGATGGCGCCGGTGCACATCTGGCACGGCGAGAGCGTCGTATATAGCGTCATGTCCTGATAGGAGGGCTGCCGGCCCGCGTTCCTGAGGCAGGCGATCTCGCCATGGGCGACCGGGTCGCCGCGCTGCACCCGCTCATTGTGCCCGGCGGCGATGATGGACCCGCCGGCGGCGAGGACCGCGCCGACCGGGACCCCCCGGGCATCCAGGCTGGCCCGCGCCTGCGCGAGCGCGGCATCCATCATTTCCTGGTCCACCGCGGTGGGCTGCCCGCTCGTCATGCCGACGAGAGTACCGGGACCGCCCGCCGAAGGGGGCAGCTGGCCGCCAGGAGTCACATGGCGTGGGTGCGGGCCAGCACCGCGGCGACCCGGCGGGCAAGTTCACGAGGGCTGAACGGCTTCAGGATGTAGTCATCGGCCCCGAGGGCGAAGCCAATCTCCACATCGCTTTCCTGCGCCCTGGCCGTGAGCAGGATCACCGGCAACGTCGCCGTGCCTGGCTGTCCCCGCCATCGCTCCAGGACTTCAAGGCCGGATGGCCCGGGCATCATGATGTCGAGCAGCACGAGGTCGGGCAGCCGCTGGGCGACCGCCTGCAGGGCCTCGTCACCGTCCGTCGCCCGGCGCACCTCGTATCCCGACTTCCGCAGCTTGAAAGTGATCAGGTCGCAGACATCCGGATCATCGTCGACGACCAGCACTGTGGTCATGTTCTCCCCTGCCGATCCTGGATGACCCACCCACTCCGCTATGTATCCATAATATTACACTCAGTAATTCCCGTCGGCTCGGCCCTTTGCCGTAGCGGGGCGTCCCGCACCCTGCCGCCGCGCGCCGCGCCCCCTCCCTAGCAGTCAGTAAGTAGTCAAAGATGCAGTTGCTGGGAGGATGGACCCATGGCAGCAACTCAGGACCGGAACACCTCGGGGACGGCGGCGCGGATTCTGGATGTGGCCGAGCGACTGGTGCAGACGCGCGGGTTCAACGGCTTCAGCTACGCCGACATCTCCGCGGAGTTGCATATCACCACCGCCGCCCTGCATTACCACTTCGCCACCAAGGCAGACCTCGGTGAGGCTCTGATCATCGGCTACGCGTCCAGGTTCGCCGAGGCACTCACCGCGATCGACGCGGCCACCGCGGCGGCTCCCGCCAAGCTGGACAGCTACGCGGCCCTCTACCTGGACGTCCTGCGAAACCGGCGGATGTGCCTGTGCGGCATGCTGGCCGCCGAGTTCCAGACCCTGCCCGGGCCGATGCGGGACGCCGTGCTTCGCTTCTTCGACGAGAACGAGGCCTGGCTGGCCGGCGTGCTCGGCCAAGGCCGGGCGGACGGCAGCCTGCGGTTCGCCGGAACCACCGGCGAGGCGGCGCGGATGATCATCAGCTGCCTGGAAGGGGCGATGCTCGTCGCCCGGCCGTTCGGCGACATCAACCGGTTCCAGACCGCGGCCGCGGGCCTGCTGACCGGGCTGGCCAGCGCTGCCTTAGGCCCGGCCTGAAATGCGTCGGCCGCCCGGCCGGTCAGCTCTCACCCACGCCAAGTGCCGTGAGCACCACCAAGACGATCGTGGTGACGCCGAGAAGCCCGTGACCAAGGACGACGAACAACGGGAAATTGCGCTCCGCGGGCACGGCCAGCGTGTCGACTATGGCCGACCCGCCCGCCGGGAGGGGAGTCCGGTACACCCGGATCCAGCGGAACGCCATGGTCAGCCCCAGCACCGTCACCACCGCCAGGATGACGACCGCACCCCAGGCCAGCACACCCCGGTCAGCCAGGAGGTAGACGATCCACAGGCTGAGCCCGGCCAGGGCGAGCAGCGCGTGGCCGCTGATCACCGGCAGGGGCAGCCGGGTGGCGGTCGCGCCTCGCTCGCTGGCCTCGTTCTCGATGAGCCAGATGACGAGCAGGTAGAGCCCGCCAAAGGCAGTGATGACCCAGCTGATCAAGGCGGCGACGCCCATTGGCTCTCTTTCCGACGGAGGATGGTTCGCGGTCGAGCCCCCGCCGGGCAGCATTAGGTCAGGCGTATCGGCGGGGGGACCAAACGCGGTTTCCATTCCCTGGTACGGACGCGTACCGACCTGCGGTTCACCGCAGGGAGCCGGAACCGTATCACCGGACGAACGTGGCGTAAAGCAGGTACGCATTCAAAACGATGATCATGGAGACAATGCACACGGTTGCGGCCGTGGTGACCCGGTGATTTACCAACGGGCCCATGATGTCCGCGCGGGAGGTAAGTTTCACGAGCGGCACCAGCGCGAACGGGATTCCGAAAGAGAGCACGACCTGCGAGACGACCAGGCTGCCGGTGGGCGGCAGCCCGAGCTCGAGCACCACGAGCGCCGGCAGCATGGTCAGCCCGCGGCGGACGAACAACGGGATCCGGCGGCCGATGAAGCCCTGCATGACCACCTGCCCCGCGTACGTGCCCACGCTGGAGGAGGACAGCCCGGAGGCGAGCAGCGCGACCGCGAACATCAGCGCGGCCCCGCCGCCGACCAGGCGGCCGAGCCCGGCGTGCGCGGCCTCGATCGTCTCGGTGTGCGCGCCGCCGGTGCGCCTGGCCAGCGACGCGGCGACGAACAGCATCGACAGGTTGATCAGGCCCGCCGCACCCAGCGCGATCAGCACGTCGAGCCGCTGGAAGCGCAGCAGCTCCCGGCGCTCGCCATCGTCGGCGCAGGACACCCGGGACTTGGTCAGCGCCGAGTGCAGGTAGACGACATGCGGCATGACCGTCGCGCCGATGATGCCCGCCACGAGCAGCACGCTGCCGTTGCCGGCGAAGTTCGGGACGAGCCCGGCCGCGATGCCCCGGCCCGACGGTCCCACCGCGGCCAGGTCATAAGCGAACCCGAGGAAGACGATGCCGAGCAGGCCGCCGATGGCCAGCTCGAAGCGACGATAGCCACGCTGCTCCAGGGCCAGGATGGCGAACGCGACCACGGCAGTTATCGGCCCGGCCGCCCGCAGCGGCACGTGGAACAGCAGGTTCAAGCCGATTGCGGCCCCCACGAACTCAGCCAGGTCGGTGGCCATGGCAATGAGCTCCGCCTGCACCCACAGACCATAGGACACCGCCCGCGGCAGATGCTCGCGGCACAATTCCGGCAGGTCACGCCCGGTAGCGACGCCAATCTTGGCGGAAAGGTACTGCACCAGCATGGCCATCAGGTTGGCGGCCACAATGACCCAGGCCAGCGAATAGCCGAACCGCGCCGCCGCGAAATTCGTGGCGAAATTCCCTGGGTCAATGTACGCGACCGCAGCGACGAATGCCGGGCCCAGCAGTGCCACGACCCCGCGCGCCCGGCCCCGCGAACGCAGCAGCCGCAGCCCGCTGGGGCCAGGGCCGCCCAGTGCCCCGAGCACGGGGCTGCCTGGCGGCTCCGTCCCTGGACGGCCCGGAGGCTCCTCTCCTGGGCTACCCGGGGGCTCCGGTCCGGTCGACCGCGGCAGCTGCAGCGCCGAGTCCCCAGACGGCGGCCCCAACCTTAGCCAACCGACGGGCCGAGCCCGAGTGACTGAGGCGTGCTGGAGTCAGGAGAAGGCTGGTTCAGGCCCTCGTCCAGCGGGCCGAACTCGGTCATCAGCGCGGCGCTGCCGCCCCACGGCGTCTGCTCCTCGGCGATCAGGGTGTTCGTGGTAAGCAGCAGCCCGGCCACCGAGGCGCCGTTCTGCAACGCCGACCGCGCGACGCGCAACGGGTCAATGATGCCCATCTCGATCATGTTACCGAAGCGTCCCTGCAGCGCGTCGAACCCTTCGTCCGGCCCCATCTGCTGCATCCGGGCCACGACCTCCTCGCCGGAGTAGCCCGCGTTGGCGGCGATGAGGTAGGCAGGCGCGGTGAGCACCCGGCGCACGATCTCCGCGCCGGTGGCATAGTCACCAGTAACCTGCATGTCATCCAGCGCCCCCTCAGCATGCATCAGCGCGGCCCCACCACCAGCGACGATACCCTCGGCCATGGCCGCCCTGGTCGCGGACAGCGCGTCTTCGACCCGGTGCTGCAGCTCCTTCAGCTCGGCGTTGGTGGGGGCGCCCACCCTGATCACCGCGACCTTGCCGGACAGGGACCCGATCCGCTCGGAGAGCACGTCCTCGTCGATCCCGAAGGTGGCCCGTTCCATCTCCGCGCGCAGCTGGGACACCCGGAACTCGATGGCGTCGGCCGAGCCGCTGCCACCGATGATGGCGGTCCGTTCCGCGTTGACCCGCACCTGCGAGGCCCGGCCCAGCTGATCGACGGTCATCGTCTCCAGGCTGAACCCGGAGTGCTTGCTGAAGACCGCACCGCCGGTGATCGTCGCGATGTCCTCCAGTTTGTGCAGCCGCCGGTCGCCGAACCCGGGGGCGCGCACCGCGACGCACTGGAAGATCCCGTTGACATGGTTGTGCACGAGCATGCTCAGCGCCGAGCCCTCAACGTTCTCGGCCAGGATGACCAGCGGGCGCGGGGCCCGCATGATCTTGTCGAGCAGCGGCATCAGCTGCTGCACCTTGGAGATCTTCTCGCTGCACAGCAGGATGTAGGGGTCGTCGACGATCGCTTCCAGGCTGGCCGGGTTGGTCACCATGTACGGCGACATGTACCCGTTGTCGAACTCGAAGCCCTCCACGAAATCGACGCTCATCCCATGGGCGGCCGACTCCTCCACCGTGACAATGCCGCCGTCGCCGACGGTGTGCAGCGCCTTGGCGATGACCGCGCCCACCGTGTCGTCGTCGTTGGCCGAGATCGCGGCCACCCGGGCGTAGTCATCCTCGGTGACCACCGGGTGCGCGACGCCCTGCAGGTGGCTGACGAGCCGCCCGACGGCCAGGTCGATGCCCCGCTTGACCAGGACCGGGTTGGCGCCGCTGTTGATCGACTTCATCCCCTCCCTGACGATGGCCTGGGCGATCACGGTCGCCGTGGTCGTGCCGTCACCAACGATGTCGTTGGTCTTGATCGCGGCTTCCTTGACCAGCTGGGCACCCATGTTCTCGAACTGGTTCTTCAGGTGGATCTCTCGCGCGATCGTCACGCCGTCGTTGGTGACCACCGGCGATCCGGTGATTTTCTCCAGGATGACGTTGCGGCCCTTGGGCCCGAGCGTCGACTTAACGGCCTCGGCCAGCTGGTCGACGCCGGCCAGCAGCAGGTCGCGAGCTTCCGCACCGAAACGCAGTTCCTTGGCCATTGGTCCTCCTCGGACTTTCGGTGTCTGAAGGGTTAGTGGGTGTCTAGGTGTGTCACAACAGCTAAGGGACGAGGATGGCCCGGCCGCGAACCCGGCCCGCGTCGAGGTCGGCGAGCGCGTCAGCGGCCGCGTCCAGCGGGTAGGTCCTGGTGTGCAGGGTGACTTTGCCGGTTTGCGCCAGCACCATGAGCTCGGCGAGCTCGTTGTAGGTCCCGACGATGTTCCCGATGATGTTCCGCTCGGTCGAGATGATGTCCAGGGTCGGGATGTGCAGCTCGCCGCCGTAGCCGATGACGTAGTACGAGCCCGCCGGGCGGGTCATCGCGAACCCGTCGTTCTCGGCACCCTGCTCGGCCACGAAGTCGAGCACCACGTCCGCGCCGCCGCCGGTCAGCTCCTTGACCGCGTCGACCTGGCTGCCGTCCGCCACCACGGTGTGCTGCGCGCCCAGCTGCTCGGCGAGCTTGAGCGCATCGGGGTTGCGGTCAACGACGATGATCCTGGTCGCCGTGAGCGCCGCCAGGCACTGGATGCCGATGTGGCCGAGCCCGCCCGCGCCGATCAGCACGCAGGCGGTGCCGGGATACAGCAGCGGGATGGCCTTGCGGACGGCATGGTAGGCGGTGATGCCCGCGTCAGCGAGGGCCGCGACATCCTCCGGCCTGGTCTGCGGGTCAAGCTTGACGCAGGTGCGCGCCGAGGTGAGCAGGTATTCGGCCATGCCGCCATCGGTGCTCAGGCCCGGGAAGCTGTTGGCCACGCAGTGCATGTCATCGCCGGCCCGGCAGGCCCGGCACAGCCCGCAGGTGGGCGTGGGGTGCAGGATCACCGTGTCCCCCACGGCCACGTTGGTGACGGCGGACCCGACTTCATGCACCCAGCCCGCGTTCTCGTGGCCCAGGATGTACGGCAGCGGCGTGCCCATCGCCGCGTCCCACTGGCCCTCGATGATGTGCAGGTCGGTGCGGCAGACTCCCGCGCCGCCGATCTTCACGATGACATCGAGCGGACCAGTGATGGCCGGCTCTGGTACCTCATCGATCACAGGCTGCTGGTGAAACGCGTGCAACCGGACGGCCTTCACTAGTCCTCCTCGCCTAGTCCCTGTTCACCGAAGCCAGGGGCGTCGTACCTGTGCCGCAGCATGCCCCGGCAGATGCTGCCGTTTGCCTCGATACTGACCCTGGTCAGCCGGGCGCGCCCCAGGTGCAGCCGCATCGAGTCCGCGCCCACCGGTTCGCCGGTCTTCGGATCGATCAGCAGCAGCGCGCCGTCGCCTGCGGGCAGGCCCAGTTCCGCCCGCCGTTCGCGCAGCCGCTGAAGGGCGCGGGAGTGCGGTACCTCACCGAGAGTCAGCGTCGGCAGGCGGGCCGGATCGGTTCCCGCGGCCAGCAGCGGCCGGCACACCTGATCCGTGCCGGCCATGACCGCCTTGCGCAGGAAGTCGGCGCGCAGCTCGTGCAGCTCGCCGACCGCCTCACCGTCGAACGACCGGGCGAAGCCCGCGTGCGCGGCCACGCCACCGTTGATCGCATCCGAAGCGAAATGATCTTCGAGTACCACCTCAGCGCGACGCACGCCCGGGATGGCCGACACCACGTCGTAGGCGTCGGCCACCATCAGGAACGCGAAGTTGGGCGCGCAGAAGTACGTCGGCAGCCGCAGCCGGACCTCCGCATCGCCGTCCGCGGAAACGGTGCACGAGGCCACGAAGCCGAGCGAGGTTATCGGCTCGTCCAGCTCCGGGTCGCGCACCGCCTCCAAGGCGGCGAGCACGGCGGGAGGCTCGGGCCGCGGGGGTCCGGGGGCCTCCCCCGGGGGGACCCTGCGCCCCCCCGGGCCAGTACCCCGTGACGGGGCGATGGCGGGTGTGGTCATGCCCTCTCGACCAGCTGCGCGTCATCCTGCGCGGCGGGGGTTCCCTCGCCGGCATCCAGCCGGTACTCGGCAGGCACCTCGATGTCGTACAGCTTGGCCGCGTTCAGGCCGAGGATCTTCTTCTTGCCCGCGGTGCCCAGCCTCGGGTAGTCCGAGAACTCGTCACTGGGGTAATCCCAGTCGACGAAGCCCTCGATCTGCCACTTGGGCTCCCAGATCCCGTAGTCGCTGCCGAAGGTCATCTTGTCTTCGCCGACCCAGAACAGCAGTTCGCCCATGACCTTGGCGAAGAACTTCGGCCTCGCGTGCATGAGGCCGCCGATGACCACCGACAGGCCCGCGTACACGTTGGGCTCCTGCGTCGCCATGAAGCAGAAGTCCTCGATCCGCGGCAGGCCGACATGCTCCACGATGAAGTTCAGCTCCGGGAAGTCCGTCGCCGCGTGGTCCACGTCCGACACGTCGAAGGCGTCCTTGTCCAGCGGCCAGATCGTCGGGCCCTTGTGCACGTGGATGTTCTTGATGCCCATTCCCTGGGCGGCCTCCAGGTAGCGGTACGCCCCGGGGTCGCTGAGCTTGTAGCCGCGCGAGCCGTTGTTCCACTCCGCGGTGTACAGCTTGACGCCCTTGGACCCATAGCGCTCGACGTTGGCCTGGAGATGCTTGAGCCCTTCGTCGCCGTCACGAGGGTCGAAGCGGGTGTTGGCGATGAACTTGCCGGGGTGCTTCTCACCGAGGGCCGCGTTGCGCTCCGTCGTGTTGAAGCCCTCCGAGTACCACTCCTTCAGGTACGTCGGCTGGAAGATCGCCACGTCCACGTACCCGTCCTCGAAGACGTCCTTCATCAGGTCGTCCTCGGAGTACTTCTGGAAGTGCTCGATGCTCCAGTGCGTCTCCGGCGGGCCAAGCCCCTGGTACGCGTGGAAACACTCGATCCAGCCCTTGGCGTAGTGCTCTGCGCCCTTCACCCAGTTCTCTGGCGCAGCATTCCAGTAGTGCATATGACTATCGACAACGAAATACTTCTCGCCATCCTTCTCGTACACAGTTCCTCCTGGTCGTGGGCCCGAATGTGAACGCTCGCCGCTGCTGCCAGCCCGGCGCGGCTGCGGGCCCAGTGGCCGCTAGTCCTAGCAGAACCCCTGGGCCCGGCAGCCGCAAGACCTATCCGGCCGTAAGGTCGAACCCGATGTACTCGGCAGCGTCCTCGGGGTTCGCGAACATGATCGTCCGGTCGTCCTCGTGGATCATGCGGCCGTAGTGGGTGGACATGTTCTCCTCGAACTCGGCGGCGTCATAGAAGCCCTGCTCCTCGCCGAGCGCCTCGGAGATCTCGTCGTAGACGAAGTCCATCCGGCCGATCGCGTCGACCCGGATCATCGAGGGCAGCGCGCGCACCGTGACATTCGGCTTGGTGCTCATGACCTGGGCCACCACCGCGCCTACCTGGTTGTTCATCAGCGTAACCCCGCACTGGTTGGACGCGGTGTTGTCCGACTTGAACGGGCTTTCGGCATGGGTGTAGGTAGTCACTGCGCCAGCTCCTTCGGGGTGTCCAGGCCCAGGTCGGTCAGGATGCCGCTGAACCGGTGCTTCGCGGTGTCCAGGCCGTCCTCGAACCGGGGCGGCTTGTGGTCAGGCTGAGACCAGATCGGCTGCAGCGTGCGGGCGGCCACGATGGCCCGCGGCACCCAGGCGGCCAGCCACTGCTGCAGGATCGTCTTGTTGTGGTCGGCGAACTCGCGGTCATTGGTCAGCAGCTCGAACATCGCCGTGGTGTAGCGCAGGTCGCGCTCAGCGAAGTCGTACTCTTCGGCGCCGACGATCGTGGGCGTCACGAAGTCGCCGTTACGCGCCGCCGCGTGCTGCACCAGGTTGCTCCGGAACAGCTCGCCGACCAGCGGCTCGAAGATCACGTTGGCCGCGAAGATCGCCTCGCACCAGTCGTCGATCCCGGTGAGCTGCTCGGCGACCTTCCGGACGCCCTGCCAGGCCGGGTCCTCGTTCCAGGTCTCGATGTGCGCCGCGCCGTCGAAGCCTTCGATCTCCTCGGTCAGCGTCAGGTTGTAGAGCGCGAGGTCCTGGGCGGCCCTGATCCGGTGCATGCTGTTCACCGAGATCGCGTTGTTGTGCATGTTCGTCGGCGCCCGGCGGTTGGCGTTCGCGAAGAGATACAGCCCGAGGCCGTGGTCGACGTGCATCCAGGCGCCGACGTTGCGCTCGACGAAGCGGACCCAGTTCCGGTTCCACTGGTCGAATGCCTTGGCCTGCCGTGCGGCGTCAATGTTCTGGTTGAGCTGCCGGACGACGTTCGAGTTGTACCGGTAGAAGGTGAGTTCCCACTCCTCGTTCGGGTCGCGGAACTCGTGCCAGCCGTGCGCGGGCCAGTCATAGCCCTTGCCGCCCGATCCGGGGAAGCGCTCCGGCTCCGGCCGGTCCGACCCCCATGCCTTGAGGGCCGTCCAGTCCAGCGGATACCCGCCCCGGCCGTCGGAGAACCCGTACAGCCAGCCCTGGGCCAGGTAGTGCCTGGGGTCAGGCTGGACTTCGACCGTCACGTCCTCGTAGTGGGTCTGCTTGCGCTTCTTCGGCGTGTAGTAGTTGAACCTGCGTGCCGTCGAGTCCGGGAATTCCTTGGCGCCGGCTTCTGCGTCGGTAAAGACAGGCTTGGGCAAATCGCGTTGTTCCGAGGTTGTCATCAGGTATCTCACCTTCGAGTTTCCGCCGATGTCGCCACCGGGCTGGCCACCAGTCGAGCTGGAGTAAGTCGGGCAATTCCTCCTCACTTGTCCGGGTCAGCAGTAGTGGTGAACTTGTCGTAGTAGATGCGTTTCTCGGGCACGCCGAGCCCGGTGAGCATCGGCATCGCCGCTTCCACCATCGGCGGCGGCCCGCACACATAGGCGTGCGCACCCTTCAGATCACGTTCGTGCCGCTTCACCACGTCTGTGATCAGCCCCACCTCGCCGTCCCAGCCGTCCCCCTCGGCCGGCTCGGACAGAGCCGGCACGTAGCGGAAGCGGGGCAGCGCCTCCTCCAGTGCGCGGAGTTCCTGTTCGAAGCACAGGTCCCGGCGCCCCCGTGCGCCGTAGTAGTAGGTCGCCTTGCGGTCGATGCCGCGCTCAGCCATGGCCCGCAGCAGTGACAGGATCGGCGCCATCCCGGCCCCGCCCCCGACGAAGACCAGGTCGGTGTCGAAGCCCTCGCGCAGGGTGAAGACCCCGAACGGCCCAGTCAGGTCGAGCCGGTCGCCGACCGCGAGCTGGGTGTCCAGGAAGTGCGAGAACAGGCCGTCCGGGTAGATCTTGATGACGAACTCGAGCTGGCCGCTCTCCCGGCTGCTGGTGTTCGCCATCGAGAACGAGCGGGTGGAGTCCGTGCCGGGGACGGCGATGTCCACGTACTGCCCCGGGAAGAACTTGATCTCCTGCGGTTCCACCAGGCGCAGCACGAGGTGCCGCATGTCGTGCGTGACCGGCTCGTTGGACACCACCTCCGCCACCGCCTGCTGGATCGGCAGGCCGGAGCGGATCATGTCCTCGTCGTAGTTCATCAGCTCGATGGTGACGTCCTCGTACACGTGCGCCCGGCACAGCAGCGTGAAGCCTTCTTCCCGCTCGTAGTCGGGCAGCGCGAACGTGGAGTACTTGTCGAGCTCGATGTCCTCGCCTTCGAGAACGAACGACTTGCACGCGGAGCACTGGCCTTCCTTGCAGCCGTGCATGAGCATGATTCCCTGCTCTGCTGCGGCGCGCAGGACGTTCTGGTCCTCAGCGACCTCGATCTCGATGCCGACCGGCTCGAACCGCACGACATGCTTGTCGGCCATGGCTCCCTCGCGGACTGAGCTGTGGACTGCGGACAGGGTGGAACAGGCAGGGCGGAGGGCCAGTGGCCGGGGCCACCGGCCCTCCGCCGTGCTTGCTTACCGGGCTACCGGTCAGTCCTGCGCAGGCGCGGGACGGCCGGCCGGACCCTGGCGGATGTAGTCCGCGTGGAAGGCCTGGCGCTGCTCGGGCGTCATCTCGTTGAGCAGCACGTTCGGGCTGAGCACCGGGCCCATCTTGCGCAGGTGGTCCAGCGTCCACATCTTCTTGGGGTCAAGATCGAGATGTGGCTGCGCGACCATCGTCTTGCCGTCGTCACGCACATAGCCCATGTCGGAGACCACGTCGGCCCAGTTCCAGCCGTGGTACAGGGTCTCCCACTCGCGCTTCCCGATGAGCTGGCCCATGTTCGGGGTCTCCCGGCCCTGGTAGGTCGGCCGGAAGGCGGTCGTGTCGGTCCAGGCACATTCCTGGTGGCAGTACGTCCGGACCTGGCCGTCGACCTCTTCCATCACCATGTCCTCACGGACCAGGCACGGGACCATGCAGGTCCAGCACCGGTGCGGGTACACGTAGTCGACGCTCTCGGCCACGATCGGCAGGTGCCCGTTCGGCCGCGACAGGCGGTTGTAGTTCTCCCACCACTTGCCGTACTTGTCGTACCAGCCTGGGTACTTGTACTCGAACCACTCGAAGTCCGTATCGGTCATCGGGTCGATCCGCCAGTAGTTCGCCAGCCAGCCGGTGGCGAAGAACTGCGCGACCTCATGGACGTAGCCCTTGTTCCAGATCTGGTTCCAGGCTTCCTCGATGAGGTCGTGCGGGATGACCAGGCCGTACTTCTCCAGCGGCACGAGGTAGCTGCGGTAGTAGTCGTCGTAGATCCACCGGCGCCACATCTCGGCGTAGGACTCACGGTCCTTGCGGCGGTCCTTGGTGCCGTACTCGATGAACGTGCCGATGGCGGCGTCCACCACCCGGTGGTTGTTCCACCATGCGTAGCGCAGGTCGCGCTCGAGCAGCTGGTGGTTGGACTCATCGGCCAGCGCCATCAGCAGGGTGGCGTACCCGTTGCTGATGTGCCGGGACTCGTCCGACTGCACGGAGTGGAACACCGTCGGCAGCAGGTAGTCGCCGTTGGCGGCGGCTTCGGCCGGCATGGCTACGAACAGGGTGTTCGTGAACGCCGTCTCGGCCACGATCGTCAGGTAGATGCTCGCCGCGGTGATGGCGTCACCAGTGATGAAGCCCTCGGCGAACTGCCGGCCGATCGTCCCGCAGTAGTCGTTCTGGAAGTTGCGCAGGCTGGAGTTGAAGCCGGCCGGGTCGATGTAGTTGTTCATGTACAGGCGCTTGAGGTTCTGCTGAATCGTCGAGTGCCGGACCTCGTCGATCATCTGGATCGCCTGGCCGTTGTGCAGCTCGGGGTTCGGGACCGTGCGGAACAGCAGTGGCATGGCCCGCGCGGCCGAGATCTCCGGCAACGGGATGATGCTCAGGAACAGCTTCTGCCACTCCAGCCAGCGCTCCTGTACCTGGCGGAACATGTTGCCGCGGATGGCGCCGTCCGAGGCACCGTAGACCCGGTGGTCCTTCTCTTCCTGCATCGGGAAGTAGGACCGCAGGACCTGCTTGAGCGGGTCCTTCTTGGCCGCCTTCTGGAACGTGTAGTCCGTTCCGTACTGCGACACCGGCTCGTGGTACAGCGGCTCCCAGGAGAGTTCCTGGATCTTCTGGTGGGCCTTAGCCACACTCTGGCGACTCATAGTCACCCCTTGCCCTTCGTTGGGTCGGCTGAGACAGCCTCATTGCGGCCTGGATCGTCGTACCCGGCGCGGGTGCCTCACCTCGCCGGGGGCGCGTCGGTTGATGCGCCCTAAAAGTCCTCCTGTGCTGCATCACAACCTGTCGCGGCCCGGATTGAGCTCTCAACATGAGACAGGGCGTGGTTTTGCCGGGTCATTGCGCGCAGGCCGCCTACCTGGGCAGGGATGAGCCATCGACCCGGCGGGCGCGGCCGCTGGGCCGAAACGGGGCAGGTAATCAGATGTGGGTTATCCGCCGCAACGGACGCCTGGGGTCAGCTACCGGTCATCCGGCGCGACGGATGGCCGTCGGTCAGCTCTCGCCGAATACGGCCGCCCGGATCTGGGCGAGCTGGTCCTGAACATCCCGGGAGACCTGCCGGTTACCTTCCGGCGCAGGCTGGATCCCCAGCGCTCGCAGCAATTCCGCGGCCGGCCCGCCTGGGTCGCCTGACTCCCCCAGCACGGGGTGCAGGCCCTCCTCCGCCAGATGATGGAACACCAGGTTGACGACACTCCACGGGTTGTAGGTTTCGTCCGGCGATTCACCTGGCCGGTCCATCGGGCGCCTCCCAGCGGTTTGCGGCGAGCTCACGTGTGGGCATCAAATGACTACTGGCGCAAATTATTGGTCTCAACATGAGACACGTCTGGGGAAAGCCGGGCTTATCTTGGGAGACAGGACGCAACCTCCAACCCAAACTCGCAGGCAGGGTCGCCTTCGAGCGGTAGAAGGAGGCGCCATGCCCCGACCCCAAGTGACGGACGGCGACAGGCTAGCCAAGACCCGGGAGCGGTTCCTCACCGCCGACTCCTTCGAGCCTAACCAGGTGCGCGATACCATCCTGGCCTCCTGGTGGCGCTCCCGGCACTGGAACGTGGCCGCCGACCATATCGAGCTCAACTACATCCGCGATCCCAACCTCGACACACCGCTGACCCGTAACGCCCTGCCGGTGCTGCGGAACCTGCGGGACAACCTGGACGGCCAGCCGATCAGCGTCATCCTGACCGATGCCGCAGGCGTGGTCCTGGTCCGGCTGACCGGGGATCGCGATCTTGAGCGGCACCTCGATGGCGTGCAGCTTGCTCCCGGTTTCAGCTATGCGGAGGAGTTCGTCGGCACCAACGGGATCGGCACTGCGCTGGAGGGTGGCCGGCCGATGCACGTGTTCGGCCACGAGCATTACGCCGAGAACCTCGAAGACCTCGCCTGCGCCGGGGTGCCGATCCATCACCCGACGTCTGGCAAGACGATCGGTGCCGTGGACCTGACCTGCTGGCGCAAGGACGCCGACCCGTTGCTGATCGCGCTGGCCAAGACCACCGCCGACCAGATCACCCAGGCCCTGCTGACCGACAGCAGCGCGCGGGAGTTCGAGTTGCTGTCGGAGTACCTGCGCGCCTGCAAGCGGACCGCCGGGATCGTGCTGGCGCTCAACAACGACGTCGTGATGATGAACGACTATGCCCGGCATGTGCTGGATCCAAGTGACCAGGTCGTGCTGCTCGGGCAGGCAGCGGACGCGCTGGCCAGCCGCCAGACCGGCACGGTCACGGTGGACTTGCCCACGGGCATCAAGGCGCGGCTGAACTGCCGCCCGGTCGGTCGCGAAGGCCGCCCGGCCGGCGGCGTCGTGCACGTGAAGCTGATGGACTACGGCGCCCGGCAGTCCGCCGACGCCGTGCCGCAGACCAGGATGTTCCTGCCCGGCCTGGTCGGCACCGGGCCGCTGTGGCTGCGCGGCTGCCATCAGGTGGATGCGGTCTACGCCTCCTCCGAGTGGCTCGCGCTCGGCGGGGAACGCGGGGTCGGCAAGCTGGCCCTGATCCGGGCGGTGCACCAGCGGCGCAATCCGGCCCGGCATTTCCAGGTGCTGGACGCGGCCGACGCCGGCGACCCCGACTGGCCGGACCAAGTCCGCCGTGAGCTGCTCGACGGCGAGGGCGACCTGGTGGTCAGGCACGTGGACCGGCTCAAGATCCGGCGGCTCGACGCATTGTCGACAGCGCTGCAGGAGGCGCTGGCCGCGGGCAAGCAGCGCTCGCTGTGGGTCGCGGTCACCCTGAGCGAGGCACAGGGGCAGATCAGCGGGGATCTCGCCGAGTTGCTGCGGTCCTTCCCGAGCACCGTGGAGCTTCCCCCGCTCCGCCACCACAGCGAGGACCTGCACGAGCTCGTGCCGTTCTTCCTCGCCAAGCTCAACCGGGGGGGCAGGCTGACCTGCTCGCCCGAGGCGATGCAGCTTCTGCTGCGGTCGAGCTGGCCGGGCAACACCGAGCAGCTCTGGCAGATACTCAAGCAGGTTGTCCAGCACCGCCGGACCGGCACGATCCACCCGAACGACCTGCCGCCGGAATGCTGGACGGTCAGCCGCCGGCTGCTCAGCCCGCTGGAATCGATGGAGCGCGACGCCATCGTGCAGAGCCTGCTCGATCATGAGGGCAACAAGGTCAAGGCGGCCAAGTCGCTGGGCATGTCCCGGGCCACGATCTACCGCAAGATCCACGAGTACCGGATCGTCGTCCCGGCCAGCTAGTGTCCTGCGCAACTTACGGCGCAGGACACTAGTGCCGTAACCGGCGGAACTGGGCTGGGTGATTGAGGTCAAGCCACTGGCTGGCCCGTTCTGGCCAGGGCTCGGCGGACGAGCCGGCTAGCGCGCCACGCGGTAGCGGAGGTAGACGACTCCCGAGCTGAAGGTGCGGGTCTCGGCGAGTTCGAGATCCACCCGGCGCTCGCGCTGGGGAAAGAACGGAATGCCACCACCAACCAGCACCGGGTAGACCCTGGCCCGGTACTCGTCGATCAGGCCCAGCGCGGCCGCCTCGGCGGCGAGAGCCGCGCCGCCGATCGCGATGTCGCCCTCCGCCGGCTCGGCTCGCAACCGCTCGATCTCCTCCGCCAGGCCGCCGGAGGCCAGGCGGGCATTGCCCTGCACCGCCGGCAGCGTGGTGGAGAACACCACCTTTGGGAGCCGCTTCCAGATCGCGGCCCACTTGAGCATTGAGTCGTCCAGCGATGGATCCTGGTCGGCGGTCTCCCAGTACAGCATCGTCTCGTACAGCCCTCGCCCCAGCAGGTGGACGCCGACCTCTCGTATCTCGTCGGTGACGAAGCGAAAGACCTCCTCGTCGGGCGCCGTCCAGCCGAAGCCGCCGTCCGGCCCGACGATGTAACCGTCAAGTGAGACGCCCATCGAATAGGTCACGCTGCGCATCAGAAGTCCTCCTCGGTAACGGGTTCGACAGTACGACCGCCGGACGCCGCAGAACTCATCGCGGCTCGCGGGACAGGGCCAACGTTGCCCCGTGGCACGTCAATCGCCTCCTGTGCTGGACACAGGGGCCCCAGCTACCCGCGAGCACGCTATCCATGGGGGGTGAGCCAGCGCTCCATGCAGGTGAGAAGTTCCTCGGTGTCGACCGGCTTGGTCACGTAGTCGCTGGCCCCGGCGGCTAGGCTCTTGTCCATGTCGCCCTGCATGGCCCGCGCGGTGACCGCGATCACCGGCAGCTCGGCACATTCCGGCATGGTGCGGATCGCCGCCGTCGTGGCGTAACCGTCCATCTCCGGCATCATCACGTCCATCAGGACGAGATCGATGTCGTGGTTGGAGCGCAGCACCCCGAGGCCCTGGTGCCCGTCCGGCGCGTGGATGACGGTGAGCCCGTACAGCTCAAGGATGCTGGTGATCGCGAAGGCGTTGCGCAGGTCGTCATCGACGACCAGAACGCTCCGGCCGCGCAGGCTGTCGTGTGCTCCCGGGGGCTGCGCGGCGTGAGCCGGGTTCTGCGCGCCTGCGCCCGCGTCGGCTGCGACCGGCAGCGGCGACGGGGCCGCCGCACCATCCGCGGCGTTCGCCGCTGGCTGCGGGGTGAGCTCCTCAACGGCACCCGCGTAGGCCGCTGGCAGGTACAGGGTGAACGTGCTGCCCTGGCCAGGCTCGCTCTCCGCGGTGATCCGCCCGTCGAGCTGCGCGGCGACCTCCCGGCTGATGGCCAGGCCCAGGCCGGTCCCGCCGTAGCGGCGGCTGGTCGTGCCATCACCTTGCTGGAACGCTTCGAAGATCGTTTCCAGGTTGTCGTCGGAGATGCCGATGCCGGTGTCGGTCACCGAGAACGTGATCGCGGGTTCCTCACCCGCGGCCCGCGGCTTGGCCAGCCCGATCCGGAGCTCGACCCGGCCCTGCGGGGTGAACTTGACCGCGTTCGACAGCAGGTTGTGCAGAATCTGGCGCAACCGCTGCCGGTCCGTCAGCACCTCGGCGGGGACATCGGCTTCCGTCTCGACCGCGAAGTCCAGCCGCTTCTCGGCGGCCAGCGGCTCGAAAACCGTGCGGAGATCCTCGGCGAGCGACGCGAGGGCGAACTGTTCCGGATGGATGTCCAGCTTGCCTGCCTCCACCCGGGACAGGTCGAGGATGTCGTTGATGAGCAGCAAGAGGTCGGTGCCGGAGGAGTGGATGACGTTCGCGTACTCGACCTGCTTGGCCGAGAGGTTGTCGGCTGGGTTCTGCGCGAGCAGGCGGGCCAGGATGAGCAGGCTGTTGAGCGGGGTTCGCAGCTCATGCGACACGTTGGCGAGGAACTGCGATTTGTACCTGGAGGCCAGGTCGAGCTGCTTGGCCCGCTCTTCGATCTCCTGCCGGGCCTGTTCGATCTCGGCGTTCTTGGTCTCGATGGCACTGTTCTGGCGGGCCAGCTGGGCCGCCTTGTCCTCCAGGTCGGCGTTCGAGCGCTGTAGTTCTTCCTGCCTGGCCTGCAGTTCACCGGAGCGGGACTGCAGCTCCGCGGCCAGCCGCTGCGACTCCGCGAGCAGGTCATCGGTCCGCGAGTTGACGATGATCGTGTTGGCGTTGACCCCGATGGTTTCCATCAGCTGCTCCAGGAAGTCCTGGTGCACCTGCGTGAACGGGCTGAACGAGCCGGCCTCGATCACGCCGAGGACCTGCCCTTCGAAGACGATGGGCAGCACCATGAGATTGAGCGGCGCGGCCTCCCCGAGCCCGGAGGCGATCTTCACGTAGCCGGGCGGGGCGTCGGTCACGGCGATGGGCTTCCTGGTCTTCGCCACTTGGCCGACCAGGGACTCGCCGAGCCGGAACCGGCTGGGTGCCGCGAGGTCAGCCCGGACGCCGTAGCCAGCGATCAGCCGCAGGGTGATGCCATCGCGGCTGTCATCAGCGATGAAGAACGCCCCGTGCTGCCCGCCGACCAGCGGGATGAGCTCGTTCATGATCAGCTCGCCGACCGTGGCCAGGTCCCGGTGACCTTGCAGCAGGCCGGCGATCCGAGCCAGGTTGGTCTTGAGCCAGTACTGCTCCTGGTTGGCCTTGGTCGTCTCGCGCAGGGACTGCACCATGGCATTGATGTTGTCCTTGAGCTCGGCGACCTCGCCCTCAGCCTCGACGGTGATGGAGCGGGTCAGGTCCCCGGTGGCAACCGCGCTGGTCACCTCGGCGATCGCCCGGACCTGGCGGGTAAGGTTCCCGGCGAGTTCGTTCACGTTCTCGGTCAGCCGCTTCCAGGTGCCGGAGACGCCCTCGACTTCCGCCTGGCCGCCCAGCCGCCCCTTACTGCCCACCTCCCGCGCCACGCGGGTGACCTCGGCCGCGAACGAGGAGAGCTGGTCAACCATGGTGTTGATCGTGGTCTTCAGCTCCAGGATCTCCCCGCGCGCGTCCACGTCGATCTTCTTCGACAGGTCCCCCTGGGCCACCGCTGTTGTCACCTGGGCGATGTTGCGCACCTGGCTGGTCAGGTTCCCGGCCATGAAGTTCACCGAGTCGGTCAGATCGCGCCAGGTCCCGCCGACCCCGGGCACCTGGGCCTGGCCGCCCAGGCGGCCTTCGGTGCCGACCTCGCGGGCCACCCGGGTCACCTCGTCGGCGAATGCCGAGAGCTGGTCGACCATCGTGTTGAGAGTGCCCTTCAGCTCCAGCATCTCGCCTTTGACATCCACGGTGATTTTCTGGCTGAGATCACCCCGGGCCACCGCCGTGGCCACCTGCGCGATGTCGCGGACCTGACCGGTGAGGTTCCCGGCCATGGCGTTCACCGAGTCGGTGAGGTCCTTCCAGGTCCCCGCGACCCCTGGCACCTGGGCCTGGCCGCCAAGCTTCCCGTCCGTGCCGACCTCGCGGGCCACCCGGGTCACCTCCGAGGTGAACAGGGCCAGCTGATCGGTCATGCTGTTGAAGATGGCGGCTATCTCGTCCATCAGCGGATCACCCGTATGCGGCAGGTGCGTGCTGAAGTCGCCGCCCCGCACGGCGGTCAGGCCCGCGAGCAACAGCTGCAACCGCGGGTCCGCTGGCTGGCTTCCCGGCTGCGCGGCCTCTGTCATCCAAACTCCCTAAGATCCCGCCGCGAGGATGTGCCGCCGCACCGTCTGCCCGTGACAGACCCCTCGCGCCCGCGGCCGTCGATGCTGCCACAGCCCTTGCTAGGAGAATAATTCCCGCCGCGGCCGGATCGTGGCCGGTAACGTGTTAGTCAGGCCGCCGATATGCCGGTCCCGGGAGGCGGTGACCGTGACGGCAGCGAGCAGTAATGACTTCGCTGCGATCAGTGAACTTATCGCGCGGCAGCGGCGGGAACTGGACGCGATGAGGTCCGAGGCCGCCGCGCGCTCGGTCGTGGATCTAGCCCGGGGCATCCTGATGGAGCGCCTAGGCTGCTCGGCCGCCGAGGCGCAGGCCCAGCTTGCGCACCTGTCCGCGGAATCAGGGACGAGCATGCCGGAACTGGCCGCCCAGGTCGCGGGTCAGGCGGTCACCCATGCCGGGCAGATCTCCCGTGCCGGGCAGCTCGCCGGTCAGGCTCAGCTGACTGGCGACAGGCCGCTCCTCGGTCAGCTGCCGCCGGCTGGTCCGGCCGAGCCGGGCATGCACCGGGTCGCGCTGGCGGAGGCGGCCATGGAGACATCCCCCGACGGCGCCAGCATTGCCTCCGCGCTGCTCGACGAGGCCCTGGCCGCCACGGGCGCCGTGGCCGTGGCGCTCTGGCTGACCGAGCCAGATGGCGGCCTCGTGCTGGCCGGCCAGGCTGGGTTCGGGCCACGCGACGCCAGCCGCTGGCGGCGTATCCATCCGGAGATGGACTCACTCGCCCAGCGGGCGGCACGCGACGGCCTGGAATTCTGGTGGCCCGCCGGGCGGCCAGCCGGGGAGGAGGGCACGCCGCTGATCGGCGGCTGGGCCTCCGGGGCCCGCGTGGTGCTCCCGCTGCGCGGCGACGGGCTGACCCTCGGTGCCGTGGAAATCTGCTGGCCAGAGCCCGGCGAGCTGCCCGCCCCGCTGCGCCGCCAGCTCACCGCGCTCGCGGAGGTCAGTGCGCAAGCCCTCGGCACCCGGCTCTCGCAAGGTGAGCTCGCTCCCGACCACCGGGCGGCATGGGCGTTCGGGCTCCTAGATGACCTGCTTGAGTCGGTCATGTTCGCCGGTGCCCTCCGCGATGACGACGGGCAGGTGGTGGACTTCCGCGTGTGCCACCTCAGCAGCGGTTTCCGCGACCCGGCCGGCCGGAAGGCGGCCGACCTGGCCGGCCGGTCCCTGCTGGAGCTGTACCCGGCCGCGGGGCGGCCGGGTGGCTTGTACGACCGCGCTCGCGGGGTGCTGGCCACCGGCGAGCCGCAGCACGTGCCCGGCGAGGTGATCAGCATGCCACTGCGGCACGCCGCGGCGCCCATGATGGAGGTCCGCCTCGTCCGCCTCTACGACGGCGTCGTGATCACCTGGCGGCGGGCCGACGAGGTCGAGCGCCTCGCCGCCCTGCTCCAGCACGCCCAGCGGCTCGGCCACATCGGCGGCTGGGAGGAGAACCTGCTCACCGGGGACGTGCACTGGACCGAGCCGACGTTCGCCCTGTTCGGCCAGCAGCCTGGCGCTCCGGTCTCGGTGGCCGACCTGCATACCCACGTGCCGGCCGAAGACATTGCCGGAGTCGAGCGGTTCCGCGGCACGCTCCTGACCGAGAAGAGGGCCACCGCCGCCATCTTCCGGATCATCCGCCCTGACGACCAGAGCGTGCGGCAGATGCGGGTCTTCGCCGAGCCGGTCACGGATCAGGCTGGCACCCTGGTCGCCCTGCGCGGCGCCTACCAGGATGTATCCGCGGACTACCACACCCAGGTGGCCTTCGCCGCGACACGTGACCAGCTTGCCGATACCGAGGAGCGGGCCGAGGAAGACCGCATCCTGGCCCTGCGCCTGCAACGGGCCATCACGCCACGATCGGCCCGGCCGGTTGACGTGGCCGGTCTTGAGATCGCCGCCCGGTACCGGCCGGCCGGGCCAGGGAACCTGGTCAGCGGCGACTGGTATGACACCGTCCGCCTCCCGGGCGGGCAGGTGCTCCTGGTCGTCGGGGATATCGCCGGGCACGGGATAGACGCGGTCACCGGCATGGTCGCATTGCGTAACTGCCTACGCGGGCTGGCGATCACGGGCGCAGGACCGGCCGCGCTGCTCGGCTGGCTCAACGGTGTCGCCTGCCATCTCACCGACGGCATTATCGGCACGGCCGTCTGCGGACTGTATGACCCCGCAACCCGGGCCCTGCGCTGGGCCCGCGCCGGACACATGCCGCCCGTCCTGGTCCGCGACGGCGTAGCACGCGAACTCAGCCTCCCCGAGGGGATCCTGCTCGGCGCGGAGCCGGAGGCCAGCTATGCGGAGGTGACGACCTCGCTGCGGCCGGGCGACGCCTTGCTGCTGTTCACCGACGGACTGATCGAACGCCGCCACGAGGCCATCGACGACAGCATGGGCTCGCTGCTCCGGATAGCCAGCCGGCCAGTCAGCAGCATCGCCGACTACGCCGATCACCTGCTCAGCCATGCGCCGTCCGACACGGGCGACGACGCATGCCTCGTCGCCGTCCGGGTCCGCTAGGTGCGTGATCGGTGAGAGTGGGGTCAGAGACGATCGCGGGAGCCGCACCAGGTAGACGTCCCCGCTTCCGGCCATTTCACCCGCTTGGTGCCCGGGATCGGGACGACAGGAACACCGAGCCGCTCACCCTGGGGCCTGCACCCAGCCGAGCGCGGCCTGCGCCGGGGTGACGCCCTTTGTCTCGGCAACGGCACGGACCGCGTCGGCGATTGCCTGATTGGCCTGCCCGGCCACGCCAGCGAAGCGCGGGCCAGCGGTGTCAGTTCTGCGCGGCGGTGAGCCTCTCGACAGTGTCCTCAGTGATGCCCAGGCCACGGAAGGATGCCAGCGTGGACAGCGGGATGTTCGCGATGATCCGCATAAGTTCCTCGTTGCCGAGGATGCCGGCTGGCTGGCCGTCGGAATCCACGCCGATGGCGTCGCGCAGCGCCGGTCCGCCGACCGGGTCGGCCAGCCATTCCGTCAGCGTCGACATTCCGGTCAGGGGCTCAGCCGGTGGTGTGCCGTCAATGACGATGGCCGCGGTGCCGCGGATGTCACGGGATGACGCGCCGACCGCGATCTGGAACTCCCCGGGCTCAAGGACCCACCGCCGGTGGGTTGTGGACCAGTACGACAGGTCGCGGGCGGTGAGGGTAAACGTGACCTGGTGCTGCGCGCCCGGCGCGAGGTCCAGCTTGCTGAATGCCTTGAGCTCTCGCGGCGGCCGGGCCACCGCGGCGGCAGTGTCCCCGACGTAGAGCTGCACCACCTCGCGCCCGCTCCGCGCGCCGACGTTCGTGACGGTGCAGGTGACCGTCACGTCGAGATCGCCGTCGTCGGCCGAGCCCGCCTGGGTCACCGCCAGGTCGCGGTAGCTGAACGTGGTGTAGGACAAGCCGTGGCCGAAGGGGTAAGCCACCGGCAGGTCGGCCGCGTCGAATCCGCGGTAGCCGACGAAGATCCCTTCGCCGTAGCGGACATGGCCCTGCTCGCCAGGGAAGTTCAGGAATGACGGGCCGTCCTGCAGCCGGAGCGGGATCGTCTCGGCGAGCCGGCCGGACGGATTGACCGCACCGGTCAGCACGTCAGCTACGGCTGAGCCGGTGGCCTGCCCGCCCAGCCAGCATTCGAGCACCGCGTCCGCCGCGTGCTCCCAGCTGCTGGTGCGGACCGCGGACCCGTTGAACAGCGCCACCACCAGTGGCGTGCCGGGAACGGCGTCCGCCAGCCTGAGCACCAGGTCGGTCTGGGCGGCAGGCAGGTCGATATGCCCGCGGTCCAGGCCCTCGGACTCGTCATCCGGCGGCAGCCCCAGGAAGGCGACGATGACATCGGCTTCCGCCGCGGTGCGCAGCGCTTCGGCGGCGAGTTCGGCGTCGGCGCTGTCGTCCTCGATGCCGAACCCGGCGGCGAACCGGACAGTCGCTTCCGGCAGCGCCGCGGTCAGCTCGTCGAGCGGCACATCGACCCGGGTCGGGTTGACCTGAGAGCTGCCCATGCCCTGGAAGCGCGGGGTACGGGCGAACTCGCCGATCACAGCCACCGTGCGGCCGGGCGCATCCGTCAGCGGCAACGCGGCGCCCTCGTTCTTCAGCAGCACCATGCTGTTCGCCGCGACGCGGCGGGCCAGCGCGTGGTGGGCACCGGCCGCCATGGCGGCAGGCTCACGGCGCCGTGACCGCTCCACCAGGCGCAGCACCCTGGCGGCAGCCTGGTCGAGCACCGCCATGTCCAGGCGGCCGTCGGCGACCGCCTCAACGATCGCGCGATCACTGACGCCGAGGTTGGGCGGCATCTCCAGGTCCAAGCCGGCCGCCAGCGCGGCGACCCGGTCGTGCACCGCTCCCCAGTCGGAGACGACAAGCCCGTCGAAGCCCCACTCGTCGCGCAGGATGCTGGTCAGCAGCCAGCGGTTCTGCGACGCGTATTCGCCGTTGACCTTGTTGTAGGAGCACATCACAGTCCACGGCTGTGCCGTCGTGACCACATGTTCGAAGGCCGGGAGATAGATCTCGCGCAGCGTCCGCTCGTCGACGTCAGCGCTGACCCGCATCCGGTCGGTTTCCTGGTTGTTGGCCGCGAAGTGCTTCACCGACGCGCCAACCTGCTGCGACTGCAGTCCCTCGACCATCGCCGCCGCGAGCCGGCCGGCCAGATGCGGGTCTTCGGAAAGGTACTCGAAGTTGCGGCCGCACAGCGGTGACCGCTTGATGTTGATCCCCGGGCCGAGGACGACCGCGATGTCCTGCGCGCGGGCCTCGGTACCCAGCGCCACGCCGACTTCGCGGACCAGGTCCGGATCCCAGGAGGAGCCCAGCGCGGACGCGGTCGGGAAGCAGGTGGCCGGCACGCTGTCGCGGAGGCCGGCGTTGTCCGTGCGCTGCGGCTGCTTGCGCAGGCCATGCGGCCCGTCGGACACCATGATCGCCTCGACGCCGGCCGCCTCGACCGGAGCGGTGTGCCAGAAGTCCGACCCAAGGCACAGCGAAGCTTTCTGCTGGACGGTCAGCTCACCGACCAGTGCGGGCAACGATTCGTCTTCAGCCATGCGCTACATCATTCCGGGTCGCGTACCCGGTGATCCAGTTCGGCGGCAAGACCACATCCCGCGGGGAACGACGGCGCTGGTGACAGCCAGCAAATTGCCCCGAAAGCTTCGGCACCGGCCCGCGCCCGCGGCCGCCGGCCCGGCCGGACGAGAGGCAGCCATGGTGGCAGGCACGCCGCGGCTACAGTATCCAGGTGGATCGGCAACTGTGGTCTGCCTACGACTCGATGGGTTCCGGCTACCTGCGGCACGCAGCCGACAGCGCGTACAACGCCCATTACGACCGGCCAGCGGTACTCGCCGCCCTGGGGCCGGTCAGCGGCCGCCGGGTGCTCGATGCGGCATGCGGGCCTGGGCTGTACACCCGGGAACTCGTTGAGCAGGGCGCCCAGGTCACGGCGTTCGACGCGAGCCAGGCGATGGTGGACCTGGCCAGGAAGCGGACGGCTGGCCAGGTGCGGATCGATCACGCTGTACTGGGCGGGCCGCTGCCCTACCCCGATGGCTACTATGACCTTGTCGTCTGCGCCCTGGCCATTCACTACGCCGATGACCGCGCCGCCGCCTTCGCCGAGTTCTGCCGCGTGCTGCGGCCGGGAGGCGCCCTAGTGGTGTCAACCCAGCACCCGACGATCGACTGGCTGCGCAAGGGCGGCTCCTACTTCGAGGTGAAGCTGGAAACCGACGTCTGGCACACGTCGTCGGGAGATTGCCCGGTGCGGTTCTGGCGCGAGCCGCTGTCCTCCCTGTGCGCGGCCGCTACCGACGCCGGGTTCCTCATCGAGCGGGTCATCGAGCCCCTCCCGGCCGAGACAATGCGCCAGCAGTATCCGGCGGACTACGAGAAGCTGACCAGAGAACCGGGCTTCCTCGTCCTGCGCCTACTCAGACCAGTCAGCGGGTAGATACATGTTTAACCGACGCCTAAGCCGGGACCTGTCCCGCCGGGTAGAAAACCTGAGTGACAATGAGCTGGAAGACTGGGCTCTTGTTTATGCGCTGACCCAGCGTGATTGGTACCGCAAGAGCATGTCCCGGGCTCGTCATTCGTTCCAGGCCGTTGAATTCAGCGCATTGATCTTCGCGAGTATTGTAACGGTGCTCGCCGCGCTTAATGTACGGGCGTGGGTAACCGCATCCATTGCCGCACTCGTGACATTCCTGTCGGGACTGCGGCAACTGGGCTTGTGGCACGAGAACTGGCCCGCCTTCTCAGAGGCCTGGGCGCAGGTCAACGCCCTGGTCAACAGCTATCGGGTTCTTCCCGTTGAAGAACGATCCCCGGACCGGCAGCAGCGGTTGGTCCAAGCGGTAGATGAGGTTGTGCTGGCGGAAACACGACGATGGCGGCAGACCCGGCTGAACATGCTGCAGAGCAGAAAGGCAGGCGAAAGGCCCGGAAGCTAGCCGCGGGAATCCCGGGTGCCGCCCTTTGCCTCATGGCTACCCCTGCCGGGCTCGGCACCGGCACCACCGGGCTCGGCCCCACCGGGCTCGGCCCCACCGGGCTCGGCACCGGCCCCGCGGGGCTCGGCACCGGTGCCTGCTCGACGGAGGTGGCCGGGTGCAGGGCCGGACCCGGGGCTTGGCGGCTGAGATGGCTGAGGCCGGTTACGGCGGCAATAAGGGCGGCGGCCAGGCACGCGAATCCCCCGCCCGTGGTCAGCCGCCTGCGACGGCGGATCCGTCTGCCCTTCGCCATGATCGTGCCGATATCCAGCGGGCTGCGGCCCAGAGCGCCATGGTCAGGCGCGCCGGAAACCTGGAGCGCCTGGCGGAAGGTGTCGAGATCGGTCATGGCCGGTGCCTGCCGATCGCCGGGGCCGGCGCCATGGCTGGCGGGATCCGGGTCGGCGGATCCGCTGAGATCCGCAGCTTGGCGAGCGCACGGGAACTGGTGCTCTTCACGGTGCCGATGGAGATATGAAGCTCGTCGGCCACGTTCGCCTCGGGAAGATCGAAGAAATATCGCATGATGATCACCGCACGTTCCCGCACCGTCAGGGAGGCGAGCGCGCCGATCAGCCATTGCCGCAGCGCTACCTCCTCCGCTACGTCTGCCCGAGCCGGCCGATCGGGCACCGAGCCGGTCGCGTACTCGCGGAGCCGCCGCCGCCACCGGTCGGTCACATGATTGACCAGCACCCGGCGCGCATAGGCGAAGGCGTCCTCGTAGCGCACCCGTGACCAGGCCGCGTAGGTCCGCACGAGCGCCGTCTGGGCGGCGTCCTCGGCGGCATGGCGGTCGCCCGTGAGCAGGAAGGCGGCATGCAGCAGCCGGGAGGAACTGGCCTGAGCGAACTCGACGAACTCCTCGTCACCTCGCGCCATGCTTTCCCTTCGCTGTCCCCACCTATGCATATACGGCCGGCTGGCACGGAAGGTTGCGGCCCCGGCGTCGCAACTTCTGACCCGGCGGCCCGTATTTCCCGGTGCACACGCCAGATCGGGCGGCAATGCCTGACGGTCCGCATGAGGAGGAACATATGCAGTTCGGCCAGCCAGATCTGCCCGCCGGTCCCGGCCGCCCTCCCGGGCGCAGGAAGATCCGCGGACGGCACGCCACCCGGATAGTGATGGCCTCCGCCGGGGCGGCGGTGCTGGGCACCGTGGCGGTAACGAGTGGCGTCCTGGCCAGCAGCTCGCACCAGCCGCAGCACGCCCCCCTCACCGGCCTGTCACAGCCGAGGTCCACGCCGTCAGCAGCACCGCCGCAGCCGAGCCCAGTGCCGAGCCCAGTGAGAGCGGTGCCGAGCCCAGTGCCGAGCCCGGCGGCACCCGTGCCGAGCCCAGTGAGAGCGGTGCCCAGCCCAGTGCCGAGCCCGGCGGCACCGGCGCCAGCCCCCAGGGCCTGACCCCTACGACACCCGCTACTCCCGGCCACAACACCCCAGCCAACGGCTGATACCCCAGCCCATGATCGCGGTTGACCAGGCATCATGTGGATGCGGATTCCGCCGCGATCATGGACCGGGGGTGGCTGGTGAGCGGGACGCGGAGCACGCCACTACAGAATCGCGTTACGCCGGCCGGCGAGATCGTCTCCGATCCCGGGCGCGGTTTGCTGATGGGCAACCGCGGCTGCTTGCATGGCCCCGATCGCCAGCTGGGCGCGGCGCGCTGGCGCTCGAAGCTGTGGATCTGCTGCGTGCTGGCGTGGAAAGGCGTGCAGCGTGATCCGATGCCACCAGGTCGCTGGACGGCATTGTTCTTCTTGGATGAGGCGACGGCACTCGCGGCCGGGCACCGCCCGTGCGGATACTGCCGCCGCCCAGAGTTCCTCTCCTTCGCCGAAGCGTGGCGCCGTGCGCGCCGACTCGCGGACCGGCCCCTCGCCAGCGAGATGGATGCCCGGCTGCACGCCGAGCGGGTCGACCCGCGCTCGCGGCGCCAGCTCACCTGGCCGGCGCTGGCCGGCCAGCTACCTGACGGGGCGATGATCAGGCACAACGGCGTTCCCGGCCTGGTGGCCGATGGGCGCGTTCTCCCGTGGTCGTTCAGCGGCTACCTGGCGCCGATCGCCCTGCCGGCGGCCACCCCCGTGGAACTGCTGACCCCGCCGACCACCGTCCGGGCGATCGCCGC
>Ga0265338_10000760_pt1 | contig 54982 bp, 80 predicted proteins | sample 42126metaG_FD_193579 | JGI IMG/M metagenome (GOLD analysis project Ga0265338, IMG submission 193579) | Rhizosphere microbial communities from Carex aquatilis grown in University of Washington, Seatle, WA, United States - 4-21-26 metaG | ecosystem: Host-associated > Plants > Roots > Rhizosphere... | reverse complement strand
GTCGGCGTCGCAGTAATTCATCACGGCGCAGCCCTGGTAGTCGTCGACGTCGACGACGTCATGCTCGAACCGCAGCGAGCGGTACTCGAGCGCGCCGAGCCTGTAGCCGAAGAATTCATCGATCGCGCCGGTATAGATGATTCGGTCATATCCCGTCGTCAGCGCGGCGTGAGCAGCTTCGAAGTCGACCTTGAACCCAAGGCGCGTCACGGCGCATTCGAGCATGCGGCGAATTAGCGGCGTATAGCCCGATCGCGGAATGCCTTGGTACGGGTCGTCGAAATACTGGTCATCGAAGGTGGTGCGCACCTTCACGCGATCGGCCAGCGATGCGGGGAGATCGGCGGCGTCGCGGCCCCATTGCTTGCGGGTGTAACCGGCGACGAATAGGCGAAAGAGTTCTGGTCCCATCTTCGCGATACAGGCATCGCGCATGTTAGTCGGCTCGTCAGCGCCGCGAGCATGGTAATCGAGGACGGCTTGCATCTGCGACGGGGTATCGGCATCCCACAGTCGACTGATCGTCGCGAGATTTATCGGGAGCGGATAAACCGCGTCTTCCGCCCACGCCTTCACGCGATGGGTGTACCGGCTGAAGTCGGCGAACCGGTTCACGAAGGCCCAGACGTCCGGCCGTTTCGTGTGGAAGATGTGGGCGCCGTATTTGTGGACGTTGCAGCCGGCCTCGTCGCTCCATCGCGTATAGACGTTCCCGGCGACGTGCTGGCGCGCCTCGACGACGACGCATTCGTGGCCGGCCTCGGTCAGCACGCGGGTGCAGGTCGCGCCGAAGATACCCGCACCGGCGATCAGGATTTTCATCGCTCCCCCGTTTCGACAATCACGCGCGGCCACCATCCTCGCCGCCTAGCGGTCTGTTCAACCCGTTCGACCGGAAGCGCCAATTCTTCCGCAATCTGGGCCAAGGATAGGCCGCCGTCGATAAAAACCTTCAACAATTGCCGCGGCGATCCTTCGCCTTTTTTGACGCCGCGCATCAATCTGATGGTGCTGGCGCGCCACTCTGGATCGTACCAATTCGCCGTCATTCGCTGGCTAGCGGCCGTACGATGGGCATCGTCGCCCTGCACGGCGGCATTCGTCGCGCCGACCTTTGCGCGGTAAGATGGATCGGCAAAGCGCCGCCGGTTTTCTTCCGAGCATCTCTGGCGGTTCTCCGGCGAGCGGCACGCATCGGCCGCCCGAATCGCAGCCTCAGCCCGACGGGGGTTCGTTTCCCAATCGCGCGCCGTTATCAGGCGCAGTCGTTCGCGGTATTCCGGCGTGCGCTTGTAGGCGATGCCACATCCGCGCGAGCAGCGCTTTAGCCGGCGAGCCTTTGGCTTGAACTTAACCCCACAGAACGCACAGGGAATCATCGGCCCCTCAATGAACCGCCTTACTCTCGCCGCTCATGTATCCGACGATCCACTCGGCGATGCCGGCTTCATCGGACGTTCGAATCCGTTCCCAATCGATCGTGACTTTTATCACCTTGTCGTCCTGGACGATACCGAACGTTATGGTTGCCTTGGCGCGCGCGATGGCGATCTTGCCGTCGGGGTCATGGGCGGTTCCGCGCTCCATCGACTTCAGGCCGGCGGCGATGGTGTCGGCTTGCGCGCGAAGCGCGGCGAGCGGTGTGCCTGACGTGGTCATGTTAATCGCTCGAGTTTGAGTGGCGGCCGGTCAACTTCCAGACGCCGGGCGAGATTTCAACTGGGGGGCGATGCTCGGTGCGCTTTCCGTCGAAATTCTTCGGGCCATCGGGGCCAGGAGGCCAGTTGAACCATGTGCCATACGGATTGCTCGGATAGCGGAGAAGGATCGAGCCAACGGCGGCGGTCACGCCTTCGACCGAACCGGTTATCGTGTATTCGGTGAAGCCGTACCCGACGTATTCGATCTGCGATTCGACGATCGTTCCGTCGGCTTCCGCATGCGTGTATTTCTGGCCCCACCGGTCGCGCGGATGCTTCGACATATCCCCCTCATTTCTGCGCCGTCTTGTTCGTCCGCGACACCCGGATGCTGATGCTCGAGACCTCGCGCTTCTTGACGTAGGCCGGCGCCTTGAACGACAGCGAGCGGCCCCAGGTCCGCCGCAGTTCGCGGCTCGAGTTGTCGAATTGCTCCGGCGATATCTGGCCGACGGCGCCGCCGCGGCCGCTGAAGACGGCACCGCAGTCGAAGAAAAACCGGATGTCGGCATAGACGCAGCGGTCAAGCTTCAGGGTGCGCAGCGTCCAGTCGACATCGGCGCGGCCAGGCAGATCGACGCGCCACTTGCGATGCCGCGCCGGGCCCATGACGCCGAAGACGCGAAAGACGGGTTGCGTCGGATAAATCGGCCGCTCATCGGGCCGGATGATGGTGGTGTTCGGCGTGCCTGAAAAGCAGAACGCGCCGAGCCCGAGATCATTGCAGCAGCGCGCCGCGTTTTCGATGATGGCGAGGATTTCGTCGGGATCGGTGATGAAGCGCCTCGAGCCGGTCGTGACCTTCACGCCGCAGAAGTCGTCATCGATCATCACCAGGATCGGCTGTTCGACGTGCTCGAGCATCCAATTCCGCACCGCGGCCGCGTTCGGCAGCGACGGGTGGAGCAGGATATTGCTCTCCGGCACCATGCCGGCATAGTCGCGCGCCTCTTCGTCTTCGATGCAGATCACCGCGGTCGGAAGCAATTCGCGAATGAGCGGCATGTTGTGGGCGCGCCGGCGGGACGGGACGACGATGGCGATGTCGAGCGCGGTCATCGGTCTTCGCCAAATAATTTCTTGATTTCATCGTCGGCGCGGGCACGCAGCCCATCTAGGTCGCCAAGGCTCATCCCGTCAAAAACCTTGCGCGCGGCATTGTGGATTCTCGCGAGGCCAGCATCGTCGTATCGGATAGGGCCGGAATTCACGATCAACGCATAGAGCGCGGATTCAATTTCCGGAGCTAGAATATTTTCGGCGATATCTTCTGCGGTGATCTCCGGGATGCTCATACGAACCCGCCAAGATTCCCGCTGTCACTCACGAACTCGGGCAGAGCACACGCCAGCCGCAGCGCGTCACGCAGGCGAGGCGTCGGTTGACCGATGACGATTCGCGACGGCCCATGCACAACGCACCATCCGCCATCCTTCATCGGCATAATTACCAGTTGGCGCCGCTCCACGATGTCGAGCATTTCGGTGTCGGTCATCGCCTGACCTTGACCTTGTCGAGCACGATCTGAAGCTGGTCGGCCGCGTGCTGTTCGGCGAGAACGATGATCAGCTTTTTCAGCGCCTCCACGGCCGGCGGCGGAACGCGGTAATCGAGCATGGTGTTCGCGACGCGGGCGGCCTTGCGATCGAGCGCGGCGGTGTCGTTGGCGACGCTCACGCCTTCACCGCGGCGGCCTTCAGCGCCTCGAGCAGCCTGTCGGCGCGAATCGCGCGGCATGTCCCCATGCGGCCGCGGCGAATCTCCGGGACCAGTTTCAGCTTTTCACAGATCATGTTCCACTCCTGCGACGTCGTGGCGAGGACGACGAGATAATCGTAGTGCTCGTGAGGCTGCAGCGCCATGCCCGGGACTTCGAAGTCGTCCAGTTCGCCGGCGGTTTCCTCGTCGACAAGCTTGTCCTGCAGGTCGGCCATCAAGCGGCGCAGTTCGGCATTGTCGTCCAGGCTGATCTCGCCGAGCAGCGAACGCAGCATGTCGTCGTCGTGCAGCGCCATCGATGTCAGCGGATCGTAGGTTGCGAGCACCTTCGCCGCCTCGGCATCGTTGAGATCGGTGATGAGCACCGGCACTTCGGCGTCGCCGGCCAGGTCTTGCCGCAAGTGGCCGTCGAGCAGTTCGAGCCCGTCCGGCACGATGCGGGCGACCAGCGCGCCGACGAAGCCGATTTCCTTCAGCACGCCGCCGAGCGCGCCCTTCTGGCTTTCGGGATGGATGCGCCAGTTTTTCATGTTGGCGCGCAACTCGCTGGCCTTGACGCGCTTGAAGTCGACGACGCGGTCGCGGAAGGCGATCGCCGGGCGGACTTCGTCGACCATCGTCGGGGTGTCGGCCTGGTGGCGAGTTCGGCGTTGCGGGCGGCGGGCGGCCATTAGGAGACCGCCGACGTGTTAGGGCATCGATGGCCCCGAACAATACCGCGCGAGATTATGTTAAACATTAAATGATTGTTCAAGCCGATTCTCGATTTCCGCACTCAAGGATTTGTCGTTCGACGTGGCCACCTGTTTGAGCCGGTCCCGCAGCGCCGGCAACATTCGGACGCCAACCATCGCGCTTTTTTTCTGATCGGCCGGAACGCGCGGACGGCCGCGGGCGACTTTCGCCAGACTCACCGCTCGCCCCACTTCGCCAGCGCGCGCGCCGGAAGGGCGCCGGCGGGATGCTTCACCGGGCCCACCAGTTCGACGACGGGAGGCTTGGCCGGCGGAAGCGGCACGTTTCCCGCGGCGGCATCGATCGTGCGTTCCAGGCGTTCCCGCGCGTTCCGGGGCTCGTCGGCGGCGGCGCGGTAGTGCGACAGGCGCGGCGTCGCGTCCTGCACCGGATTCCAGACACCGGCGTCCCCCAATGTTTCCCGTGAAACATTCGACGCGGCGGCGGACGAGATCACCGCCGATGGCTTCGCTTCGCGCAGAATCGCGTGGCGCCGTTCGAGCGCGGCGACTTCCGCTGGTGATGCTCTGCCGTGCGCCAGCCAATCGATTTCCGTGCTCATCCGTATGCTCCTTGCGTGCAATTAACGCGCAAAACGTATTTCCTAGGGGGAGGTTCGCTCAAGCAAACCGGCCACGCTTCCAGCCGGTTTTCTTTCGCGACCTTCGAAAAGCTTCAGCACTTCAGGCGGGACATCGATCATCAATTTATTCGTGCTATCAGGTGGTTCGCCGTCCATGCTCAACCAACGCATCCCTTGGAAATACTTCGTGCATTTGTAGAACCACATCTGCAGCCGGCCGTCCGGGAAGGGGCAATCGGTGATGCCTGGGACGGCTATTTCGGCGCTGTTTGCGGCGAGATCGGCGGCCGGTGGTGCCGCGTTCGCCGCTTTCAGCGCATCCGGGATGGCGTTCTGGAAGTATTTCAACGAGCCGATCGGCTGTCGACTGTCGCGCTTCGCCGCCGTGAAAGCACGATCGAACTCGGCACGGGCGAATTCTTCGGTGCAACCCAGATCGACCCACCGTTGGGCGAAGGTGATGTCCGTGGCATTCCGAAACGGTCGAGCCTGCTCGGGCCCGAAGACGTCCGACCTGACGCGGTCGAAGCAAGCCACGATGGCCTTCGCCTCGTCCGAAAATTCCCCAAGCCCTCTAGCTGTTTCTTTCTTATCTGGTCTCTGGTCTCTAGCCTCTGGTCTCTGGGCTTTATCACGGGGGTTAACCCCACCCTTGGTCTCACCTTTTAGGGATGGGTTGCCGCCAGTCTTGCCGTGTTTTTGGCTAAGTATATGTTTTTGCTCATCACGCAACATGCGCCGAGAGAATATTGTGCCATGCTTAATGCCGTCCGGTATCAACTCCAAAACATCGCCCGGGAGGCCGGAATCTCCGACCTTTGAGAAGACATTTTTGGCCTCGAGAACGTCGAGAAGGGACTGAACCTCGCGTTCGGACCCACCCAAAAGCTTCGCGAGATCGGGTGCCGCGAGTGGTTCTCCCTCCATGAAAAGGAACCCGAAGGGCTCGCATTCGCCGCCCATGAGACTGAGCATGTCGGCCCACAATCCGCGTGCGGCAAACGAGACGCGACGGAGCCGTGCGTCACCGCGCCAGTCTGTCCAATACCATTTTCCCCACGGGCGTCGCTTTTCGGCCATTTAATTAATTCCGGAATTCATAACGGCAGCACCAACTTCTGATCCCATTCCGGGACATTTCCGAAGACCATGTGAGCGCCGTCGAAGTGCGTGGTGACGGTCCCGATTCGACCGGCGCGCTGCTTGGCGACGATGATTTCCGCCAAAAACTCGGCGCGGTCGCGCGCCATCGCCCATTCGGAGTGCCGCGCATCGAAGGCCAGCGGGCTTTCGCCGCTGCGCTTCTGGGGCTCGGTGCGCGACAGGTAATAAAATTCGCGGTAGACGAACATGACGACGTCGGCGTCCTGCTCGATGGATCCTGACGAGCGCAAATCCGAGAGCATCGGCCGCTTGTCGTCACGCTTTTCGAGATCGCGAGATAGTTGAGACAGGGCTATCACCGGGACGTTAAGTTCCTTCGCCAAGCGTTTGAGCGCCTTCGAAATATAGGTGATCTGAGCCGTTTCACCCTGGCCCAACAATTCGGCCGGCGGCTCGATCAACTGCAGATAGTCGACGACGACCGCGGCGAGCCCGCCGGGCTGGCGCGATTGCCGGCGTGCCCGGGTGCGAAGGTCTGAGATCGTCAGGCCGGCGGTGTCATCGATCGACATCGGCATCGCCGCCAGACGGGCGCCAAAATCAACGATGGCATTCATCGGCTCGCCGTGAACCCGGCCGAAGCGGATATCGTCGTGGTTGATGCCGGTACCGGCGGACAGGCGCCGCATCGCAAGCTGCGCAACGGACATTTCGAGACTGAACATGAGCACGCGCGCCGGCGGTTTTCCGGTGGTCGCGGCGTCCATCGCGGCCCAGGCGATCGCTTGCGCGCAGGTGTCGGCGAGCAGGCTCTTGCCGCTCGATGGCCGGCCGCCAAGAACATAAAGCTTTTGCGGCTCAAATCCGCCAACAAGCTGGTCAAGCTTCTGAATGCCCGACGGGGCCCCGGGGATGCCGCCGGCACGATGGAATGCCTCGTCCATCTGCGTCAGGGCGGCCGACACGGCCTCGCTGGACGAGACCGCGCCGCCACCCAGGCCCTCGGTCGCGGTGATGCCGTAAAGCAATTCCTCGGCGTCCCGGGTGATATCGTCCGCCGATTCGGTCAGCGAAAACTCGTGTGCACGGTCGCCGACTTCGCGGGTGACTTCGATGATCTTGCGGCGTTTCCAAAGGTCGAAGATGGTTCGGCCGTAGCTTTCCGCATTGGCGAACGAACCGGCGCCGCCGGCAAGACGCGCAAGATAGGCGGCGCCGCCGACATCCCGCAGCGCGCCGTCGCGCTCGAACACGTTTTTCAGCGCGACCGGGTCCGGCTTGGAGCCGCGGTCGATGAGAGTCGCCATCGCCTCGAAAATCCGGCCGTGCACGGGCTCGGCGAAGTGCTCCGGCTTCAGGAAGTCGACGACGCGATCGAACGCGGCGGGGCGCACGAGAATCGAGCCAAGCAGCGCCATCTCGGCTTCCAGATTAACCGGCGGTGATCGCCCGATGATCCCAGTGCCGTCCATCAGTGGTGCGCTTTCGGAATGTAGACCGTCGCGAACTCGGCAACCGGACGCTCTTTCGCCGGCCGATAGCAGATGGCATGGTGTCGCTCGCAATAAGGCGAGCCCGGCGCGCGCTTCTTGCCGCAGAATGGATCCTTGCCGGCGCGCATCTCTTCAACGGGATGGCCGTCGATGAAGTGGCAGCCGCCAGGGGCCAGCGCAACCACCGGGACTCGCACCGGCATCGCCACGGGCGCGGCCAGCGCCGGGCGCGGCACCACAGGAACGACGCCAGGCTCGAGCGCGCGCTGTTTGATGCGAACGCGCGCCAACGGCACCGATCTGGCGGCCGAAACCGGCACGGGTTTCTCTCGCGGCGCCGGCTGCGCATCGATCGCCGCGGCAATCGCGTCGGTCTCGGCGCGCTTCGTCTTGCGCGAAGACGCGGCCTTTTTCGCCTTCCGGGCGGCGTTCGCCTTCGATAATCGAACAACGCCGCGAATATCGAGTTTTGCGCCGGCTTCGCGCATGCGGTGGATCGTGCCGGCGATGACGCCTTTCGAAACGCCCTTGGCGTCGGCGATCGCGGACATGGATTGCTTGTCGTTCCAGCGCCGCGCGACGTCGTCGAGGAATTCTTGCGAGGGTTTCATGGGGCGGCCGGCCAATCGGTGTCGCGGTCCAAAACGGCGCGGCAGGGCGGTATCCAGACTATGCGGCTTTCCTTCACCGGCGCGCGCGTCCAGACCAACCAGGCGTAGGACGTCGCCGTGGACGCCTTGCGGTCGAGCCGGCCTTTGACCATCGGCACGCGCTCAACGAACTGCGCGACAACAGCCGGCGGGCGGTCACGAAAAAGCCGCTCATATCGGCCGACGCTTTCGACGAAGACGGACCGGACGAGCACGGCAACGCCAAATTCGGCCAACTCAAGGCCGCGCTCGATAAACTGCTCGGCCAAAGCGAAGGGCGGATTCGTCACAACCCAATCGCACCCGGGTGCGCCGCCAGGTATCAAAAAATCATCAACATGGTATCCGGCGCCATAGTCGAAAACGTCGCTGGCAAAAACATTTAGCGCGACTTCTTCAAGCGGTTTCACCATCGCGCCGTCACCACATGCGGGCTCGAGAATGACCATGCCGGCCAGGCCGACGACGTGCGTGTAAAGCGCGCGCGTGGCCCAGGCGGGTGTTGGGAAAAAATCAAAACTGTCGGGCGGCTCGTGCCGCTGCGCCATGACAGCGTGAGACCGGTTCTGGCTCACCGCGCCGCACCGGCGAAGAGCGGACCGCTGGCGAGCGAGAACTTCGGATCCACGATGCTCGATGCCATCGCCCAAAGCGCGGCGGCGTCGGCCTCGTCATCGTTCTTGATGGGCCATCGCAACTGCCGGCAACGAGCCATCATCTGTTCCTTTTTCGCGCCGCGGTCGCCGACAAAATAGTGCTTGATCGCCTGCGGGGATTTTTCATAGGAGTCGACGCCAGCATCAAAAGCGGCGCATTCGGCATGCGCGATCAGGCCGCTGAGATAGCGGATCGTGTGGCTGGTGGTCTGAAACTGGCTCGCCTTCGTGCCGGGGCCGACGGTCGGAATCGGGGCTTCGAACACGAAGATGGTCGGCTTTATCTCGGCGAGTTTCCAGCGCACGAAGCGATTGAAGCTGGCGAAGCATGCCCCGTAGACGTAGCTGCCGTCTTCAGCCTTGTCGGGGGTCGGGCCGTCCCAACTCCCGATCTTTGGAACACCGGCGGTCGCGCCCGTGTGAGCCCAACCGGTGCGCCCGGCGATGTCCAAGGCAAGCACAACTTCTGCCATTCCGAACCCCGATAGAACGAATTAAATCAGGCTGTTCCGGCGTGTTCCTGACCGCCGCCGAGACCTTCGGCCATTTCGCGCTGCGCAGCCGTCCACCCGTTCTGCCACAATTCGGCGGCCTCGCCGTCTTCGTGCGGGCAATCGGAAAGATTTTTCCCGGCCTTCCCGGCCGCGACACCAGCGGCATGAATCTCGATGCGAGCCGTGGCGGTGAGTTCGGCGGCCGTGTCCTGCAAAAACGACATCTGCTCGCCAGGGCGAAGAGATTCGTATATCTCCTGGAAATGGCTCACGGTTTCTTCGCGCTCGTCCTTGCTCAACTGGACGACGCGGCGCATGACTTCGAAGTCTGTCCGCGACACGCCAAGTTCGGACTTTACCTCGCGATAGATGTTGGACTTTTCTTTGCCGAACGCCTTCATCTTGACGCGAAGATCGTCTTCCTTGGCCTCGATCGCGGTCAACTCGCGGTGCTTGTCGCGATACATCGCCCGCCGCGCCTTGGCGTTGTGCCCGACGATCTGCGCGCGCTCGGGGTCCGCCGAATCGGCCTTCCCGTCGGCGCCGCGGGTTTTGCGTTCGGCGGCCGATTGTCTGTTTAGAGTGCGTGCCATGATGTCCCCTCGATGGTGCGGGCTTGCCCGCGGAATGGTTAGGCGGCGTAGCCCTTCAGGGCTTTAGGGATTGGCTTGCCGGCGCGCTTCAGCCGCACGGCGATTTCGAACCGGCGTGGCGTCGGGATTCCCTTCGCGCGCCATTCGGAAACCGAGCCGGCGGTGATTTCGCAAAGTCGGGCGACGGCGCCGGTTCCGCCGAGTTCTTCAATTAAAGCGTCGTCGGGATGATCTGCCATGCGCGGCACAGTACGCTAGGAAATAAATTCGTCAAATGAAATTTTTGGATTGCCAAACGATTAGGTTTGCCATAGCGTCACGAAATTCGCAGCCGGAGACCACGATGACAGCCGATTGGACGCTTCGAAAATTTACGTTCGCGCTGGCGATCGGGCTCGCCGCCGCGGCAATTGGAGGATACCTATGACCGAACTTTCGAAACTGCTCGCCGAGATCGATGAGGCGGACAGGAACGTCGCGGCAGCCGAACACGAGATGAAAGACGCGATGGGGCGTCACGAGCGGCTTAAAATTCACGCTCAGGCACTTCACCGCGCGCTGGTGCTCGTCGGCGGCAAGCCAGCGGAGTCCGGCGCCGGCACGAAAGAGGCGACGCGCCCGCCCGCGGATCTATGCGCCGATGCCATTCTCGAGATGTACAGCGAAGACCTGCCGCGCTCATACGATGATCTTCATATCTCGATCCGCGATAACTTCGGCGCGCGCACTGGTCGCGCCGGTCTCGGCCGCGCGCATGATCGGCGCATCAAGGATCGCGCGGACGCGGCGCGGCTCGCTGCGGCGGCCGGCGAGTGAGCGATCCTAAGCGCGAGCCGCTGCGCACGATCACGATTTCGGTCTTCGCGCCAAATGATTTCACCATCGCCGAAGGCGAGCGGAGTTGCGACCGCCTTTGTTGGGACGAAATGCTCGGCACTGTCGCGGAGATTACGCATCCAAAGATCGGCGAGGCCCGCTATCGGATGATGACGCCGGCTGAACACGCGGAATACAACGCGCGCTTTGAAAAGAACGCGGACAAGCTGCCGTGACCGAGACCCGCGACATCGCGCGGCCGGCGCCAGGTTTTTGGCGCATACGTCTTATCAAAGACGGGCCTTTCGTCGCCGCCGCTATCGTGCGGCATCACACGACATACGAACCCGGCAATGTGCTGAACGCGATGGATCGGTCGCCGATCCTCACCGGCTATATCGACGGGGAAATGTGCGACCCGATGAAGGTCTGGCTGCGCTACGGCGATCCGATCGACGAACGAGAGTACCAGTTTCTCATTCGCGATTCCGCCTGGGCGAAGCAAAACTTTCCGAGTGATCCGAAGGCCGCGCCGCGCAGGGCGGTCGATTTTTCAACGCTTCAAATTCGCTTTTAAGGAACCATCATGCCCGAAGCCACCGGCAACCTGACGCACGAACTGACGAACGCGCCGCCGCTCGAACAGCAGGTGCGCGACAACATTCTCGAAAAATACAAGCACCTTGCGCCGAGGAATAAGGAATTGCTCGAGGAAGCCGCGAAGGTTCCCGAGACGATCACCGAGGATCTGATCGGCAAGGTGTCGGACTTCGTGAAGACGCTTAAGACCCAGGTGAAGGTCATCAACGTGTCGCGAACGGCTGAGAAGGAAGAGAGCCTTCGCACCGGCCGGACGATCGATGGCGTCTTCAAAAATATGGGCGCACCGATCGAAAAGATGATCGAAGACCTCACCGCGCGCCTTCAGCCCGTGCTCGACGCCAAACAGGAACGCGAACGTCGCGCTGCCGAGGAAAAGGCGCGTATCGAGCGTGAGGCCGCCGAAGAGCGCAAGCGTGTCGCCGAAGAGACCGCGCGCAAGGAGCGCGAGGCCGCCGAACAGGTCCGGCGCGATGCGGAGGAAGCCGAGCGCAAGCTTGCCGCCGAGCGCGCGGAACGCGAACGGAAACGGCTCGCCGATGAGGCCGCCGCCAAGGCCGAACGCGAACGCATCCAGCGCGAAGCCGATGAGGCCGCTGCGGCCGAACAGGAACGCCAGCGCCAGGCCGAAGCCGATCTCGCCGCCGCGCGCGAGCGCACCCGGCTCGCCACCGAGGCTGCTGCCGCTGCCGGCCGCAAAAGGGATGAGGAAGTCGCCGCTGCCAAGCGCGCCGAGAAACAGGCTATCCGTGACCGCGAAGAGGCCGAACGCCTCGCCGAGGAACGGCGCCGCGAAGACGAATACAAGGCTCAGGTCGCGCGCGAAGACGAAGAGCGCGAGCGCAAGGCGCGCGAGAAGCGCGAAAAGGACGCCGAGCGCGAGGCGGCGCGAGTCCGCGAAGAGAACGAGCGCGCCGTCAAGGCGGCCGATCGTGGCGTCAACCGGGCCGAGCGCACCGTGGATGATGCCGCGCGGCGCGAGACGGCGGCCGTGGCGCGCGAAACCGCGGTCGAGAATTCGCTGCCGTCGGACCATGCCAGGACCAGGGGAGACTATGGTGCCTTGGCGACGCTGCGGCGCGAATGGACCTTCGCGAACGTCGATCGTGCAACGCTCGATCTCGAGAAACTTCGCCAGCACCTTCCGCAAGACGCGCTCGATTCCGCCGTGCGCAGCTTCGTGAAGGCTGGCGGCCGCGAGCTCGTCGGCGCGGACATTTTCGAGCAAGATATAGCTCAAATCCGCTAAATTCACCCCGTTTTGATCAGGAGCACTCATGGCAACCGCTGTCGCCGAACATCGCCCGTCGAATTTCGAAATCGAACTCGCGCAATACGAACCGCAATTCGCCGCCGCGCTACCATCACACATCACGCCGGAGAAATTCCGCCGCGTGGTCGTGACGGCAATCAACTCGAACCCCGATCTGGTCAAGGCCGACCGTAGATCACTGTTCACGTCCTGCATCAAGGCAGCACAAGATGGCCTGTTCCCCGACGGTCGCGATGCTGCACTCGTGATCTTCGGCGACAAAGTCCAATACATGCCGATGATACACGGGATCAGGAAACGCATGCGCAACACCGGCGAAGTGAAATCCGCCGATGCTTATGTCGTGTTTTCGAAGGACCACTTCGATTACGAACTCGGCGATAATCCGCATATCGAGCACAAGCCGGCACTGATCGATCGCGGCGATGCCATCGGCGCCTACGCCATAATCAAACTCACGAATGGCGAGATTTTGCGCGAATTTATGAGCAAGGCGGAGATCGAAAAGGTCCGCGCCGTCAGCCGCGCGAAAAGCAACGGGCCGTGGGTATCGTGGTGGGAAGAAATGGCCCGCAAAACCGTGTTGCGCCGATGCTCGAAAGCCGCTCCCGATTCGGCCGACCTGGACCGGCTTCTGGCCCGCGATGAGGAAGATGACCGCCCGGCGATGCCGCTTGCGATCGAAGAGCGGCCAGAACGCGGAGTCGTTGTCGATCGCGAAGACACCGCCGAACCCTTCGAATTCCAGGATACCGAAGGCGTGATCACGAACAATCTGACGGTCGCCAAAGAGGCAACCGAGGCGTTCATGGCCCTGATCGACGGATGCCGCGACACGAAAACGCTCAATGATATGTGGGAATCGAACACGCTGTCGGGCCAGCTCCGCGACCGCGGTTATGCCGATCTGGCCGACGCCGTGATCGCGGCATGCGAGGCGAAGTCGAAAGACCTCGCCGCGAAGGAAGCCGAAGCGCGTAAAAAAGATGCGGCCGTTCGCGAGACCGAAGAGACCGAACGCAAGGCTGCGGAAGAGCGCGCGGCCGAAGACGCGAAGCGGCGGCAAGACGCGGCGGCCGAAGGCGAACAGCCGGCGAACGATGCCCCGGCCGCCGCCACCCAGAAGCCCACCGAAATCGCGCCGGCACCGAAGTCGCCCGTCACCGGGAAAGGTGACTGGCCGACGTTCATGCGCTGGTTCACGGCGGTCCTGCGCATCATCCGGCCCGATGAGATCCAGCCATTCCTCGCGCAATGGAAGCGCGAATACGATTTCATCGCCGAGCATCGCAGCGGCGACCGTGATCAGGTCAACGCGATTCTCGACGATAGGCGCATGGGGTAGGACGATGGGCGGCGACGAAAGTCATGCGGATGCCGCATATCTGCCATGCCTCGATGGCATTGCGGCGACCGTGGAAACGATTTTCCGCCAGCGTCTTGCGCAGCGCAGCCATGACGAACGAGCACTTGTGAGCGTTTCAGAAAATCCCCCTAATAACCCCCTGGGTTTCAGGAAAAAGTAAGAATGAAAACCAACTCTCGGTTTTCAAACTTTCTCTCTCAAATTTGCTGCTAGGTAGGACTTCGAAGATGATCACCATCTACGCCGTGTTCTACTGCTTCATCGGCTCGCAACTCCCGTGCATGCAGGTCTACGGCTCGTCCTATCAAACGCTTGATGATTGCGACCGAGCGCGGACAAAGATCGAACCGGCATTTGGGCCCGTCGGCGGATTTAAGGCCGGCACCGTCGAACTGGTGTGCAAGTCGAAAGTCATTCCGGTATGGGAGCCGGCGCGATGAAACTCTCCGATCTCATCGACAAGGCGACGCGGCAGGCCGCGAGTCTGGACTTCATCGTCGCAAACATTCGCGGGCTTTCCGAGCCGCAAAGAGCATCGATCAGCATGGCGGCGGCGCTGTTGCGCGAATTCTGCGAGGCTGTCGACACGATCGGCGAGAAGACCGGCGAGAAGAAATCGCCGTATCTCACCGAAAGCGCGCGCGTCGATGCGGTCGTCGCGCTGTTCGATGAAGCCGAGAGGATCGGATACGGCTCGCCGCGTGAGATGGCAGCAAACTTCATCGCGACGGTACGGGCGGCGATAGCATGAGCCCGGCTCAGTGTCGCGCGGCCCGCGCATGGCTTCGCTGGAAGCAGCCGGTTCTCGCCGAGCGCGCCGGGATCTGCGCCGAGACGATAAAGCGGTTCGAACAATCCGCGCATAAGCGCGCCGCGCACGATACCAGCGTCGAGAAAATTGCGGCGGCTTTTGCAGCGGCTGGTGTCACGTTCATTTTCAAAGACGGCAATGCGCTTGGTGTTCAGGTTGCGCCGCGATGAGCGAGACCGGCTGGTCAGATATCTCGGTCGATGATTTCTACCGCATCGCGCGCCGCGCCGAGCAAAACGGCGGCGCAACCGATGTCAACGCGCGCGGCTCAGTCTTCGTCTATTTCGGCACGAACGAATTGAACGGCGAGAAATTTCCGCGCTGTATCGCGGTCAAGCATCCGCACGCGGCCGATGGAGTCACGCAGAAGTGCCGCGCGAATATGGTGGTGATCGGGGAGATGAAATGAGAAGGATAGCGCGCTTGCTGCTCAGATTTTGGCGGTACGAATGCGTGAAGTGTGGCGCCAATCTCACGAAGGTCAAAACCTGCGGGATGTGCGGTCGCGAAGAACGATGGAGAAACTTTTGACCACGCGCCGCCTATCCCGCGAACTCGCCGACGCGATCTATCAAATCCTCGTCGAAGAATGCGGTTCGGCGCCGCAGTCAAGTCATCAGATCGATTTTGCCTATGCGTTCTCGGAACGGGACGAGCCGCCGACAGAATGGTGGTTCGGCGGCGATCTCGGATTCGGCGGCAAGATTTACTTCGACCTGCACCGCGACCCGCCGCTCTGGGTCGGCATGTACCGCGAGAACGAGACACCGGCGCGTGTCGCAATGATGGGCCGCGCCAATCGCCGGCTTGCAGCACTTTGGAAAGAAAAAGGATCGATCGAATGAAACTCGCCATCCCGCCAGCCATCCTCACGCAGCACGTCGCCGTGATCGGAAAAACTGGTTCCGGCAAAACGTCAACCGCGAAGCTGATGGTGGAACAGATCGCCGGTTCCGATTTCCGCGTCTGCATCCTTGACCCAATCAAATCGGACTGGTGGGGCATCACGTCCAGCGCCGACGGCAAGCACGCCGGTCTGCCGTTCACAATTCTCGGCGGCCCGCGCGGGCATGTGCCGCTGCATTCATCGAGCGGCAAAGCCATCGGCGAGATCGTCGGCACCGGGAAATTGCCGCTGTCGATCATCGATATGGCGGACTTCGAAGCCGGTGGGATCCAGCGATTCTTTGTCGACTTCGCCGAGGCGCTGTTCAAGTCGGCGCGCGGCGTGCTGTATCTCGTGATCGAGGAAGCCCATGAATTCGCGCCGAAGGAACGCTCCGGTTTCGGCGCCGAGAACATGGCTATCCATTGGGCGAAGAAACTCGCCACCGGCGGCCGGTCAAAGGGCTTTCGATTGATCGTCGCGACGCAGCGTGTCCAGGCTCTCCACAATACGCTGCTTGGAAGCTGCGATACGCTCATCGAGCACCGGCTGACGGCACCGGCTGACCAGGAGCCGATCAAAAAATGGCTGCTGGCGAACGCGCCGAAGGAAACCGCCAAGGCCGTCACGGCGGAGCTGTCATCGATGCCGACGGGCACGGCATGGATCGTGTCGGGCGAAGCGCAGATTTTCGAGCGCGTGCAGTTTCCGCGAATCAAGACATTCGACAACAGCCGGACGCCGGACAGCGATGACGACTTCGGCGATGTCAAAACGGCACCGGTCGACAAAAACCAACTTACGGCGATCATCGGCGATGCGGTCGCCGTGGCGAAGGCCAACGACCCGGCCGAACTGAAAAAGCAGATCGAAACGCTGCGGCGCGAGATGTCACAAAAATCTGCATCAAATGAGGCGGCAAAAAGTGTCGTGACGGAGCCGGACCCGGAAACCCTGGAAGCGGTACGGGCGGAAGGCGAGCTGGCTGGCTTCGAGTCCGGCTTCGCCGACGGCATCCGTCAAGCCACGGAGACGGGGCTAGGGCTCATTCCAGGCATCCAAGGGGCCCTAGACGGGCTCGGCGCGGCTCTTCGCGCCATCGCGGCCGCCCGCCCGGCGCCGGCAAGCCATGCGCGGCCATTAGCACCAGCGCATAGCGCCAGAAACAGCAGCCAGGCCAACCAGGCGCCGCCCGCGCCAACCGCCCGGACAGCCCGGCCTCGCCCCGCTCGCGCCAGCGCCGGTGGCGTTTCCCCGGCACTTCAGCGGACAATCGACGCAATCGCCTTCTGGAACCACATCGGGACCGATCCAGTGCCGCGAGATCAAGCTTGCGTCGTCGCGGGCTATAGCCCCAAAGCGTCGACTTTCGGCGTTCGCGTCGCCGAGGCGCTAAAGCTCGGTCTTGTCGAAACCTCGCCGGGCTGCGTCGCCCTGACGGCCGCCGGGCGCGAGGCGGCAAACTCGCCGACGGCATCGACCAAAAATGACCTGTTTCTCATGGCACGCGGCCTCCTGAGCGGCAAAGAAGCGGAGGTCTTCGATGTCATTTATCGTGCCTATCCGAATGAAGTCTCACGCGATCGTCTCGCCGACGAAACCGGATATTCGCGTACAGCCAGCACCCTTGGTGTGCGATTCGCTGAGATCGCGAAGTTCGGCCTCGCCGCCACGGCATCGCCGGGGCACGTCAAGGCAAGCGACTGGCTCTTCCCACGATGACGACCCCGACGAAAATATCGTTTAACCCCAAGGAGAACGTCACCATGAAGATCGCCGCACTCGCCGCCGTCGGCATTCTCGCCGCAACCGCTATGTCGTTCGCCCAAGACGCGCCGGCACCGGCGCCGAAGATGGTCGCTCCCGATGTCGTGACGCTAAAGATTCCCGCGGCCGAGCTCCAACTGATTGCGGCGGGTGTGATGAAGCTGCCCTACGAGCAGGCCGCACCGATCATCGCCGATCTGCAGGCGCAATTGAATGCGCAGATGGTCGACGTCGGCGACACGGCAAAACCGGCGACAAAAAATGCGCCGGCCAAGAAGCAGATAAAGCGGTGAGCGGCGATCCGACGCATGCCGTCGTCTACAATCTCGATGCGGTCGAGACCTTTCATCGGTTCGCCTACGATGCTGATGATGCGCGCGCGGCGATCGCAGAATTAAATGCAAATGGATTACGGGGGTGGGCATTGCCATGGCAGACATACCTGCGCAATAGCGCGGTCGGGGTCGGGCACGCGGCGTAACGAACCGCGCTCCCTTCAAATCTCTCGTTTGGCGAAGTATTTGCAAGTGCTGTCGCGGGCCGTTCGCAGAACTGCCCCGAGACACGCTACGCCGTTTTTGCACCAGCCTTCGATCCGAGCGTCAAGCGCCACCGGATGCGTGACCTTGCGCCACAGCAGTCCATTCTGCGGAGGGTCGAATGACACGCACGCGCCGCACGTTCCAGGCTTCACTTGGTCCGGCTCGTTCTCAAGGAATCGCCGGTCAACGTCTTGGAGTAATTCGCGGTGTTCTCTGTAGGTGTACGGCACGGGCGCTCCCTATTCGTTTTCGGGTTTCGTGATGGGTTTGCGGGGATGATAGAAAATTCCATCTCTGCGCCCATCGCAAAGAGCAAGTCGGAAATCTTGTCGAGCGATATTGCGCTCCCGCTAATGAGCGTATCGAGCCAGCCCGACACCACACGCTCTGACGTACTGAGCCGCGCCGCAATCGTGGCAAAGTCCGTATCGGTATCCGCCATGGCAGAAACAACGCACGCGCCCATGCGACGACACAGAACGCGCCGCGCTCGCTCCAAGACTTCTTTCGGAATCGGCGTGCTATCCACGAGGCGCTCCGTTAATCTGTGGTGATTGATGATAACATTGGCGCGTCGCCGCGAATCCGGCGCTCGGCCATCGCGGCATATTCCGGGTTTAGTTCGATCAGGATGGCGTCGCGTCCCATTCGATCTGCGACAAGGCCAGACGTTCCCGATCCGCCGAATGGATCGAGTACGGTTCCCGCCGGCGGGCAGCCAGTGGCGATACAACGCTCGACCAGTTCTTCGGGGAAAGCGGCGTTGTGACCTTTGACGTTTCGCTCGTGGGCAATATGCCAGACGCTTGCCTCTGGGTTCCCGGCCTTGTTGAAAAAGTACCGGCGAGACTTTGAGAGTAGGAACAGATATTCGTGCTGCCGCCCAGGTCTATCAGTAACGGACGGCTCGGCCAGCGCGGTCGAGCGGCACCAGATGATATCCGATCGCAATGTCCAGCCGCGGCGCTGCAATTCAAGAGCGCAGAGCCAAGGAATGCCGAGCAAGCTTTTCTTTGGAATGTCCCACCCACCAACATCGAGAGGGCGGAGTTTGCCGCGGGAGAAATTGCGCGACGACGACTTCGGGTCGCGGCCCATCGGCTGACCGTTGCCGCTGTAGTAGCTATCGCCGAGGTTGAGCCACAGAACACCATCGGCCCGCAGGACGCGCCGTGCCCCATCAAACACGTCGCCAATGATGGCGATAAAACTTGCCACGTCCGGCTCATGCCCGATCTGGCCCTCGCACCCGTAGTCTCGCAGCCAGAAGTACGGGGGCGACGTGACGATGCAATGCACGGATTCATCGGGCAGCGTCCGCAGCACGTCGAGGCAGTTACCTTGGAGGATGCGAACGCTCAACGTGCCACCATGTTGATAATCGTGCCGAGCACGAAGCAGACCGAGCCAGCGAGATAGAACCAATTCGCCACTTCCGCTCCCTATGTATTCGAGGATTGATGATGTATTTGCATTATCGCTCGCCCGATGATCTCGGGGATTTGCGGGACGACGGCGTTTCCGAGGGTTTCAATTCGGTGTGACCGATCGGGAATCCCATCATCAACTCTACAAATTCTGGATTCGGTTTCAGGCCATTGTTCTCCCGCCCAATCTTGCCAGTTAGATATTGGGTGAGGGAAGGTGCGTAGCCCGGCGATGAGTATGCTTGATAAGCCCGGTCCTTTCTCGGCGTTGGCAATAATCCACACGCGATCTCGCTCATGAGGTAGACCAACGGCGGAAGCTGGAATGCAATGCCACTCCGCATCGTACCCGAGCGCGGCCAAGTCTCCGAGAACTCGTCCAAGCCCCCGCCCAAGCAATGCTGCGACGTTCTCCACAATGACGTGCTGCGGTCGTATCTCGCCAATAAGTCGGGCATATTCGCGCCATAAACCCGATTGCTCACCGTCGATCCCTGCGCCGTTCCCTGCTGTGCTGATGTCCTGGCAGGGGAATCCGCCGCAGATTGTATCGGCAGTAATTCCATCTGCGGTGAGCCGCTCAGCGGTGAGGGTTCGGATGTCATCGTAACAGGGTACCTCGGGCCAATGCTTCGCCAAGACTTTACGGCAGAACGGATCAATCTCACAGAACGCCACAGTCCACATCCCCGCGCGCTCTAGGCCAAGCGAGAAACCGCCTATGCCGCTGAATAGATCGAGGACGCGCATCTGCTCCTTAGTTCCGTTCTGTTTCGTGACGACATTGCCAATTATGGACGACGTGAATCTCGCCATCTTCGTCTTTAACTTCGACCATCCCCCAGAACCAATCGATGCCCGGGCCATCGTATGACTGGCGCTGTTTAACCACGACGCCGCGATGTTTGCCGTAGCAGATAACGCTCTCGCCTGGCAGAAACTTCGGCAGATTGCCGTGCATGTCCACCATGTTGTCGATAGCACCCACGACGGCTCCCTTCTACGGCTCGATGCCGTGATTGAGTTGATGGACGCACCGATCGGCGGCGAGCGGATCGGACGGGAACATACGATCACACCGCTGACCGAATGTCTGCCCGGTCAAAAGGACCATGATGATAATTCCGACAGCAGCGCCGAAGCCACCGAAGAACGCTAAAGCCATGTTGGGCACGGTGCCGCTCCGTTATTCTGTGGTTGATGGTGAACAAATTACGATCAGCGGGCAAAAGCGTGGGGCGGCTTTCCACTCTGCCGCCTCTCGCGTGAAGGTCGCGTAATCGCCGCTATCAAATGCCCGCTGAGAGGCGTTCCAGTGAGGGTCGCGCCTCCAATGCGATGCTTCTGTCGCCAGCATCACCCATGCCTGTGCCGCAAGTATCGGTAATAGCCATAGTCTAGATGGTGCGCGCATACCGGCTCCTTAAAAATCTAGGTGTTGATGATCGGTTTCGGGTTCTTCCGGCCCGAGCGGATGCTCTTTCTCGTATCGCTTCATGCGCCGGTTCGTCCTCACGCGCGCCTTCTCCACTTCCTCGGTGTAGATGCGGGCGTGTTCCAATGAATGACGAAGCCAACCTTCGCGCATGGGATTTCCGTTAGTCGCTTGCCTGAGACATATCTTCGGACATGGCGTAATCCGGCTCATAGCCGTCATTGAAATAGCCAAGCCAGCATTCAACGCCTGTCGCCTTCCATAGGCTTTGCTCGCCGTATGGATAACCGGCCTTCGCGTGTTCGGCGTCGAGTTCTTTCATCCAGGCCTCAAACGCTTCGCGCTGTTGGAGCGTCAGTTTCGCGAGCGCGTCAGCGTCACCCTGGAAGGCCGGAATTGACAGATCGACCATTCCGGCTCCGTTATTCGGTTGGGGTTGACGATGACATTGCGGCGATGCGCGCGATATAGTCGCGACCTTCAGCGCATTTGAGACGCCGCTCGATTGCCGCCCTGATCGCCGTCAGCTTATCGAGCGTCTGCTCAGGCACCCACGGGAATACGTCGCTTGCAATCTCTCCCGCGAGTAGTTCGATAGGCGACGGATCATATGGCATCTTGGACTCCTACCAGCCAACGTGCGGCATCCAGTGGGATGCCCCCACCAGGACCGCTAAGATCGTCCCAGTAACGAAAGTCAGCACCACGTTATTAGATGATGTGCTCTGGCTGTCGCTCATTCCCGCAGCGAAAGCCATCAGCGCGCAGAACGCCAGCGTCGCTATGAAAATTACGCCCGCTAAAATTAATGCCATGCTTCCGCTCCTTTACTTAATCACGATTGACGACTGAATTGGACGGCGCGGGCAAAGTTGATTGCCGCAAGTCTGTTCGGAAGTTGGCGGGCAGATGCAGCCCGCGACATGAACACGTTGGGCCTCGGCCATGTTGGACAATATCCTGCGGATTTCTTCTAGCTTCTGGTCCGACACTGACCGCGCTCCCTTCAAAGTTTGCGTTTGACGATGTATTTACCGTCAACATATCGGCGCGAGAAATTATCATAGATGAGGGATTTTGAAACTCCCGCCCACGCGAAATATCACCGACCTGATCGCCGCGCCTTAGTCTCCACCTGACAAGACGACTCACCGAAGCTGTAAACTTTTTGGGCCGCCCAATGTGGATACCGCGCGCTTTTGCTGCCATCATTCCGGCGCGCGTAGCTTCTCCGTGTCCAGCAATAGTGAACCCACCAGTCGGTAGCGGCAGAATATCTTTATACGCGGCAAAGCGCGCGAGCGCGTCGTTAGTTATCGCCATGCCTGCTTTAACGCCAATCCTCTTTAGGATTTGATAAACTCTCTGACGACTCACGCCAGCGGCCAACGCCGCCGCGCTCACGGTCGCCCCCTGCGATACGATCATATCCACAGCGTTAAATCCGCGCCTCGCCACTTCCGCTCCCTTAATCCTGGGTGATTGATAACGTATTTGGCGTCGGCTCGTGGATGCACAAGACGCCGCACTCAATGTCAGGCTCGGCTTCGTACCGTCCCGCATCTGGCGGAAGCTCGTCAAGGAACACGCGCTCACGCCACCGCTTACCGTCTTTGACGCCTTCGCGCTTGCAGATTGCCGCGTTCAAGGTGCGCTCCATCTTCGCCATCTTGTCGAACGCCTCGGGGAAGTCTCGCCGGATTTTGTTCCAGTAGCCCGACTGTCCTTTGACGCACCCGATGCAGTTATTATTTTTGTACCCGAGCCGGTACATCATCGGCAGTTCGATCCCGGCAGCGCGCACCATCGCGTGACAATCACGCTTCGTCATCTTGGCGTCGATCAGTGGAAACTCGGCAAGCAAGTCCGGGTTCTCTCGGCGGAAGCGGTCAACGCGATGTTGCTCGTCAGCCGTGAAGCCAAAGACGTGAATATCCCCGACGCGCTGATATGCCGTGCGGACGTTCTTTTTCAGTTCTGTCGTGCAGCGTGCGCCGCCGATTCCGACCAGCCAGCGCGTCCGCTCGAACACGTCATAAATATCCCGGTACTCTTTCGACCACAGAATCTTTATGTCGAAGCCAAGCCAGCGTTCAACGTCGCCAAAGAACCGGCGATTGTCGGGATGCTCATAGGCGAAGGTGTCGCAGTAGCAAACCTGGAAACCGATAGCGCTATTGTCGCCGTATTTACACGCGGCCAAGTATGCCGCCGCTGCGCTGGCGTCGCCGCAAGAGAACCATGCAAGCACCCGCGTCATCCGGTTTTCTTCCTGCGCTTAATGACGACTTTTTCGCCATCGCGGCTAACCTGAAAATTGGCATAGATCGTCGAGATTGAAACCCGGAGAGCCTTGACCCGTTTTGCTCGCTTGAACCGATCCGCATGGTATTGGTCGTGGATTTTAACGATCCGGTTGATTTGAAACAATATTTCGTCTTTCGACGCCGTGAACCACTCCCGCCCTTGGCAGACTTGATCCGAAAAATGGTGCTTAATAATCGTCTCGATAGCTTGGGCGTCTCGGGGCCGATGCCACGACCTGAGCATCCGAACCGGGCGCTTGTTGTCTAACTGCAACGTATAGCGCCGGACATGCACGTCAGAGGCTATCCCGATCTTATGGGCCTTCCCGTCCGTGGCCAGATAGAGGTATGTCGATTTGGCCCTATCTGCGCCTCTTGGGCGGGTTGGCGGCAATGTATTCCATAACCTGACGCAGCGTGGCGAGCCTCGCCACCCCAGACCGGACGCGGGCAACGGCTTTGGGATTGGCGCACGCCAGCAACCCGAGCCGGGATTCGGCCATCTTCACGGCTTTCAACCAGCGGTCTATTTTTGCAATATCGGCGATCAGGTTCATGGCCGAACTATACGCCCGTTAAAACGGCTGTCAATACGATTGAACCTAATAGGAAAGTTTCTATTGACTTCCTGCGTGAGCGGTTTATTTGTAGAGCATGAACAAGGAAACCAGCCGACAATTGAACTTCCTCGCTTCCGCAGGGCCGTGGGCCAATACGACCATGAGCCAGGAAGATGCGCGCGAGATGCTGCTAGAGACCGGCGGCAACATCCTTGCTCGCGGTCGGCTGTATGATTTCGTGCTGGCCGATCTTGGCGCGGGCGTCTACCGCGTTTCTCTCACCCCGACACATCCGTAAGGGGCCTCTCATGCCAACCGCTGTAGGACTACAGGCCGAATACATCGTTGACTGTATCTTGCTCGATCTCTCGGACAGGGGCGGATTGCAAAATGTCTGGGAAGGAATCGACGGAGAAACTCAGGCCGAGATCAGGTCAACGTGGATCAACATCGCGCGCCGCGTAATTGAACGCGGCTGACACAGGAAGGGCCGCTGAACCATGGAACAATCCGACCAACCAAAAAGCATGACGTTCAACAAGGCGGATGCTTTGGAAGGAATGCCGGAAGAAGTGCATAACGCCCAGATCGGCCCTTGCATCGGCGTCGCCGCCATCGCGCTCAATATGGCGATGAAGTATCACGACATCGCAACCATTCAAGACGGCACGCTCTATCAGCAATACAAGCTTGAGGGGCGCAACATGATGCCGCTGGATATGAGCATGGTGTTTCATACCGCCATGCAGATCGAGGCTTACCTGATCGCGGCAAACAAGCGCGTGGCGAAATTGCTGGTTCTCTCTGCCTTGGACGATGAGATGATCCACGAGGACGAAAGCCAAGATGGTGCTGCGCCGGATACCCCGACCGCAGCGTCCGACGCACAAACCTGAAGGGGCCACGCAGATGACCGACAAAGAACTTCTCTTGCTATGCGCGGAGGCATTCGACGCGATGCCAGTCGCAGCGAAGTGCCGCAAATTTCTAAAAGCAAAACTCGACAAGACGCCCGCCGTCTATGCTGGCAATGGTGGTTATCTTCTCTCGGCCGAGATGGGCCGAAAAATTCGCGCACACTTGAACCAATAAGGGCCTCTCAGGTGCCATTGAGCGAAGATGCAAAGAAGGCGCGGCACTACAAGAAGGCGCTCAAGGATTTGATCGAGGTGTTGGAAGCGAACATCCGTCACTTCGATTCTGTCGCCAAGGAGCCGTCTAGCCCGCAGAAGGGTGAGCGTCTTGCGGCGGTGATGAACAACATCGAATTGCAGAAAGATTTAGCCAAGCGGTTCGGCTTGGGGATCAGATAGGAAGGGCCGCATGAGTGACGAATTCACAGTTACGACCAGCGGAAGCCCGCTCACCCGCGTCCTCGATTTTCTATCCGCATACCGAACCGCGCCTCCGACAGCCGACATAGAAATGCGCCTTGGCGAGGCCGTGTCTGGGGACGATAAAGGCGTTTGTATCAGCATCGACGGCGAGCATCACGCTTTCACGTTGACGGAGGCAAAGCAAATCTCCGGCGTTATAGGAAAGACGATCCAAGAACACCCGGCGCAGTCTCGCCGCGAAGGTCTTATAAAACTCCGCGACGGGATCGAAACTTGCATCCGTCTCGCCAGCACTCACTGACACAGGAAGGGCCTCTCAATGAACCCGCATCTGAAAGCACCAGAAGGCGCAACGCTCGCCGCCCGTGATAAGAGCTACACGACGAATGGGCGATATATTTACGGTCCAGATCGGCGCGCGATCCTCGACTGTGGCTACGGCTTGTTGCCCGCGCCTGATCTTCAAGACATGACCGAAGAGCAAAAGACCTTCGCGCATCGTCTTGTCGCGCTGTTGAATGGCGAGATGGAATCCGAAACCGAGCGGCTGCGCGAAACACTCCGCGATGTGGCCTCTCGCGCCAACGCCGCGCTCTCACGCTGACACAGGAAGGGCCTCTCACATGCCATTAGACCAAACGACATACACGCCAGCCGAGACGAAGCCCGATCTGAGCAAGCCAAGCCTTGAGGGGCTGTCGTGGTTGTTGCGGCGGCAGATGCCTCCGTCGCATGTGTGGAATTTTCGAGAGGCTTTCCACCGAAATGAATGCGGCACTGTGGGATGCGCCATCGGCGTGGGCTGCGCGGTATGGCCCGAGGTCGAGGCAGTCGCGTGCGTTAATCCAATGTTCGGAACCGTAGTGTTCGGCGCGATGCTCGGGCTTTCGCAAGATGATTCTTACCGGCTCTTTTCGGCGTCCAGAACTTCGGCTAACGAGAATTACGGCAAGGACCCGAGGAACGTAACCCCGCGCGATGTTGCCGACGCCATCGACCGCTATATCGCCGCGCGCGGCTAACACAGGAAGGGCCACATGGCCGATAGCAGCGTATATATTTTGACAAAGGCCGAGGCCGCTGCTCTACAGCCGCGCTACATTGGCGCTGTGCAGTACAAGGGGCTTCATTGGACTGGCGTTGAAGAATACAACGTGCGTGTGCTAGCTGCGTCCGGTGTTGATCTTGAGAAAAGCGCCGATGTTCTTGGGCGCGAGGCCCGCACAGTGGCGCAGCGCGCACACGACATGCGATTGAAGATGCCGCCGTCATGGCGAGTAGCTTTGCGCGGCGTGATTGTGCCGAAAGCAAAATCGTTCGCTGTGGCCTACCCATACATCATTCGCCCGCGCGATGAACACGCCGACATTATGCTAATCAACAGCCTAGTCCCGCGTGGGTTGCCCGAATGGATACGCGCCGATATTTGTCAGGACATGATGGTTGCTCTTCTCTCGGGAGAGATTGAGCGCGACAAGCTGGCCGCGTCCGTTACGCCGTATCTTCGCAACGTCTTGAAGATGCACCCGATCAAATACGGGCTTCTATCGCTCGACGCGCCGATTGGCGGCGAAGATGCGCGCCCGCTCTACGATGTAATTGCCGACAACTCCGAGCCTTATGACGAAAGCGAAGGCGAGGATTTAGAGGCCGACGAACTCCCGACGAGAAAGCCCCTCTGGCCCGCAGACATTCGCCAGGATCGCGCCACCCGATTGGTGGTAACGGCAAAATTGCCCGCAAACCCGGGGGAAGGGAAACCTGCGGCTCATGGGCACTCGTCGGGAGACTTAACGCCGCGCGCCAAGAATTTTGCCTGCCTATATTGCGAGCGCCGCTTTGCGAGCAAATGGGACGTTGACCAGCACGCAAACTCGAAGCACCGCCAACATTAAAAGGGCCCCGCACTGGTTTCCCAGGCGGGGCTTCTCTTCGTTCGGCGCATCAGCCGCGGCAGGCTCGGAGTTTATCGCGCTCCTTGCCATAGTCGTCGAGAAACGTGCGCAAGATCGACTTCGCCGGCAATGCCGCGCGCTCGTCTGCGGCCTGCGTCTCCTGCGACTTCGTATAGGCGACCGGAACCGGGCAAATCACCGACGCGGGCTGTGGGGATGTGCAGGCGCCGAGCGCGGCGAGAGCCGTGACGCTAAAAAGTCCCGTCGCGAAGCTTCGCATCCGTGTCCTCCGTTTTCGCTGTCGCCCGATTTTCGCGGTCGAGCGTTGCGATTGTCGATGCTTGATCGGCCGCCTTCTGCTTGTCGACGCCGCTCTGGATGTCCTGTTCCTTTGAGACCCAGCCAAAGAAGGCCGCAACGGCCTTGAGCGCGGCGCCGGCGGCCGAGAGCCACCACATCAGCTTGCGGCTTCGCTCGTTCCGTTATCGGCAGCCGCAGGAGGCTTGCTCTGAATGCTCTGCACGGCGCCGGCAAACGCCGCCATGACAAGATGCTCGAGCGCCTGCAGATCAGCCGGCAACTGCGACACGACCGACGACACGAAAGATGCCGACGCGCCTGGGGTGGAGGGGCCGCCCGTTTCGAGATAGGTCTGAGCCGCGGTCCACACGGTCGCGAGCACGGTTTCGCCGAGACCAAGAACCTGCGGTCCAAGAATGGCGAATTCGGCCTTAACGGCAGGCTCGACAGTGTCTTTCACGAACCCGACGATATCGGTTTCGAGCGCGGCAAGCGCCGCCCCGATCTTCTGGATGGCTTGGTCGACGGAAGTGGTCATTTTGCGTCTCCGGTTGCGACCGTGCTTTGCAGGACGGTCGTGGTTGTCCCCGGTGCTTGCGGGGTGGTCGGGCTCGCGGCCGCAGCTGCCATGCTGGCCGGGAGCGATCTGGTCACGATATCTTCGATCTTCTGCGCACCATCGGGCGTCGTCGGATCGATGCCGGCGCTCTTCAGCGCCTCGGGGAATTTATCGGCAACGTAGGACACGGCGGTCGCCGCTACCTGATTCTGCACGCTGACGCTATCCCACCCCTCGGCTCTGATCTTTTCCTGCGCTTTCATCACGCCGAAGTTGATCGCCTTGTCGGCGGCGCCGTCGATCGCCGCCTGAACCTGGGCGCCGTTCTTCAGCTTCAGCCACGCGACGAATTTCTGGGCGGCCAGCGACAGCAGCGAGAACAGGACGATGCCGAGCGCCTGCAGAACTTCGGTCTCGATCGAGGACAGGTCGATGTTCATGTTGAACCCCATTTACCGGAAATTGATGGAATCAGGAAGGCGAAATAATCCCGCCCGCGTCGAGATAGGCTTGCTCGAGTTCGTCGAGCGCGACTTCCCGCTGGCCGTACCCGGCGCCTGGCAGGCTCGCCCAAAGCGTTCGGACGGCAACGATGGCATCTTCGACGCGACCGGCAGAGATCGCCGCCATTGCGCCGATGCGCTCGGAAATCATCCGTTGCGCGATGCGCTCCTGCGATTCCGGGCGAAAGTCGGTGAGATGAAGCTTGGCCTTGTAGAAGTCGAAGATGTGCTCGAGGATCTGGAACTTGCCGGCCGCTGTGCTTTGCAGGTGCGCGCCGAGATGAACGAGTTTGCGCGGGTGGTCGGCATAGCTGGTGAAGAGATCGGGCTTCGCCGGCGTCGATCCAACAATGACATTGTAGCCGTCGTCGGACGCAGCCAAGAGTGCCGGGCCGATCTCGCTGAAACCGAGCATGTCGGTAAAGGCGCCGAGATTGCCGGTTAAAAAACGACTCACGGTTTTACTCCAAGCTTCGCCGCTATCTTCTCGAGTAGAAGGTGGTCGGCCTTGATCTGATCCTGGACGGTGTAGACATTCCCGAGCGAGGTCTTGCCGGTATCGACCGCCGCGCTGGCATTTGAGGCCGCGAGTTCCGCAGTCCCCTTCGTCGCCAACAATCCAACGCCATTCGGCACGGCAACCGCCAGCAGCGAAAGAACGGCAAGAATAACTTTCGTCGCGCTGCTGTTCAGATCGACCAGCACAAGACGCCTGCGTCGCTGCGCCAATGTTCGGTTCATCGTAACTCCGTGCGGATAACGCTTTCTGAGGCGCCCTATCTCCGCGCCGGAGGCGACTGAGATCGCCGGTCAAGTTCATCGATGCGCGCCGTGTTCGATGACGTTCGAGCATCCAGGCCTGCGGAAGCCGCCGCAATCTTGTCGATGCGGGTTGTCTGCAGAGCGTCGAGGCCGTCTATTGCGAAAACCTTACTCGTTAGATCATCGGCCCGGCCCTTTAGTGACGCCACCTCTTTGGCCGAGATAAGCTGCTCTTTCGCATATTCGACCTGGGCCGCTTTAATGTCGGAAAGCTGAGACCAACAAATACCGCCGAGAGCCGAACTCACCGCGGCAAGCGCGAGCGTAATGATATGCGTGTACCCGCTCGCCTTGCCGGGCTCGCTAAAATCCTCCGCGCGCAGCGGAACGACATGAGATCGATCGCCGTGGTCGTTCATATAAATCCCCCGATACCAAGACGATACTGCGTCAGATGCCGTAACTGGATAGGAAAGCACCACCGTTTTGGATCCTTTGGATCCTAACTTTTTCGGTCAGAACTTGTAGGACTGAATGTTTATCTTGCCGGCGCTGCCGTTGGCATTCCATGTGTAGAAGATGGTCTGCGCAGTCAATAGCGGGATATCGCGGAATGGCCCCGCCCCATAGAGCGTTGCATCAGGCGCGATGTTCGGCGCCGACCCAGGCCCATTGTCGTTGATCATTATCTGTGCGCCGGTTCCAGACGCATCGCCAGCTATGCTACCCAAGAGGCCAGCGTTCGAACCGCTGGAACTGGTCGATCCCATATTGCCGCTGACCAGAATGGCGTTTGGCGGAACAGAACTGGCGATCGAAAGTGACGTTAGCGATGTGGTGCCAGTCGCGAGATTCGAGGCCGCCACAACGAAGTTCTTCAGGAAAACTTCGCGGTTGATTTGCGCAAATGCGATGACATGACCCGAACCGTCGGTCGGGTAGGTTCCTAAGAACGCCGACGCGATGTAACCGGCCGGCATGTGGCCGAACGAATAGACAGAGGCGCCACCGCTGGTCGCATTGTTGCACCCAAGCGTTGCTACCGTTCCGGCACCGTTTACGATCGCATAAAGGTCGAGATATCCGCTGATCGGAAGTGAGCCAGTGTCCATCCCGTTCGCTCCGGTGCCGGAACCGTTGAACGAAAGTGATGGACTGGAAATTTTGTAGGTATTGCCGCCAAGCGCGACGCCGAGAATCGCCTCCTGCAGCGCGATCGTGACGCTGGATGCGCCGCCAGCCGCCGATGCGCGAACGCCAGACGTACCGGCAATCAGAGGAAGCGTTGTCGGCGTAACCGCGCCGTTTCCGGACCCGTCGTTCTTCAGGCCATAGCCAATATTCAGAAGACCCAATGCGCCCAATGACGATGTCTGAAGAACCCAATATGTGCCATTCGAAACGACCGTCACCGGCACGTTGATGGTGAATTCATTGCCGGCGAAATTTACCAGAGACGCGCCACTGACCTTTTTACATTCGATCGATCCGGTCGAACCGGCAGTCAAGAATGTGTCGCCAGTGTTTGTGGCGCCTGGCGTGAAGGTAAGCGATACGCCGGACGCCGCAGAGAAACCGCCAGGTGTGACGGGTGTCACTGTCTGGGCATTCGCGGTTCCGGTGGAAGTGCCACCCTTGAAGTTGATCGCCTGGCCCGACATTGGCGACCATACCGCCGTCGACGAAGACCCGGTGGCCGTGCAAAAATAGCCGATTAGATTCGTTACGTCGAAGGCAAGCGATGGAAATCCATTCGTTCCAGGCGTTCCGGCGGTGCCGGCGAGAACACCATTGGGATTTCCGGCAACCGACGTTATCGGGAGTTGCCCGTATTGAGTCATTGACTGCAGCATGCCAGCGGTTATCAAAGCATTGGCAAAATCGCCGGCGCTCCACGACAGCGCGTTGGTGCCCTCCTGGCCGCGAACCATCGTGATCGTATCGCCGCTGATCGACGTAACGTACACGATTTCCTTCAGCAGATTGTTCGATGCGCTGATGAACGTCATGGCGAACTGCTGGCCCGACCCGGGCGCCGGGAATAGAACGCCGGTTCCCGCAGCAAGGAGCGCGGTCGTCGCCGTCGAGTTGATAGCGCCAGCCAATGTCGACCCGGCATTGTTCGCGAAGAGGAACACGTTGCTCATTTAGATTTCCCCGGTTAGACGGTGACGACCCAATCGTATTGGAACGGAAGTTCGAGAACGCCAGCCTCTACCGCAGCCTGAAAGATTGGCGCGAGAGGCACAGCCGGCAAGTCCTGAAAGGTCGATATTACTTGGTTTGGCATGACGTCGTTCATCATGCATGCGTTCGGGAACGCGCCGCCGACGATGGTACGAATCCCCGCCAATATCCTTATGTTCACCTGACGATCGAGGCCGAACGAAACACTGACCTGGTATGTCTGATCGACGTTGAAATTGATTCCGTTCTCGCCGAACAGGAAGCGCATGACGCGGCGCTTCAACCATTGCAGCGTGAAATACTTTCCGTCGCCCTTGAAGAAAGCCCAGGTAATCACGCGACGGTAGACGTCGTCCGTCGTCGAATAATAATTCTGCGGGCCGATAACGACGGTCTGATTCGGCTCAAGTTCATTGAGCATGTAGGTATTGATCAGGCCGATATTTTGGTTCTGGCCGCTTGGCAAAACCGGACGCGCGGTGCCATAGAGATTCGTGCCGACCCAATCGAGCAGAAGATCCGATACGTTCGGACCGGTATAGATCGGCAAATTTATGTTGTTGAACCAGTCGAGATATTGCTGCGCGATCTCGTTGTAGGAATCGACGAGAGCCTGCAAATCCTCATCGTCGTCATATTCTTTGTAAAGATATGCGGCGATGATCTGCGAGATGCCCGTCGGTCCCGAAGGCGGGAACGGCGGCGGAACCGGCGGCGCGGCGCCGCCGATCGGGCTTTCCCCGATTACAAAATCACCAATGGCACTCGACGGGACGGACATCGATCAATAATCGAAGCAGGCGCCGAGCAGCATGTTACCACCGGCCGGGGTGTTACCCCAAGCCGCTGAGACGTTGCCGCGACCGCCCTCGATTGCTTGGAATTGTGCGATGCCTGCAAACGGCGGCGCGTCGATCGCGGCGATCTGTGATGACCCGGCGTCGATGCCGGTGACATCGTAATTGCCTTGTATCCATGTGCTCGACGGCGTGAGCGATCCGTCGCGTCCGATACCAGCCCAATAGGCAGCAGCGGCCCCGCTGCTATTCAGGAAGAATGACTGGCTATAGCGCACAGGTATAGATTGATCGGCCAGCGTGCTCAGGACGGTCAGCATGTTGCCCGGCTGGGCGTGCGATGGCTCGAACAGGTAGGGTGGCGAGGTCGTAGTCTGCGTGACGACGGAATACTCGTAGTGCGCGCCGGTCCCGGGTTCGCCGGCCTGAAGGCAGATCGGGCGCCGGTTGAACGCGTTCGAGACTCCGACCTTTCGATTGAGACCGTAGGAAAGGTTCACGGTCACAGTGCCGGGCGTCGCGTCGATCAAGATCGAACCGAGGAAGGTAGCCTGATATGCCGGGACGGCGATCGATGTCGACGGACCAGTCTGTAGAGTGATCGGCGCGGCGTTGACGATCACACCATCGTAATTTGTAAGGATCTGTCGTGTCGACCCAGGAGCGGGAGGCGGTGGCGGCGGTGCGGACGAGCCTCCACCCGTAGCGGCGGTCTGGTAAAGCTCGAGTTGCGCGACTTTCACCGCGTTGATGCCGTTACCGGCGAATCCCCAGACATAGTACCGATAGGGTGTCGTTGCGATCAGCGCGGAGTTGATCGTGTCAATGTTGGAGAACGGCGCGGCGGCGTCGACGGTGCCGGACCAGAGGGTGACGAAGTTCACGCCATCGAGCGATCCAAGAAATTCTGCGGGCAGCGCCGAACCCTCATCACCACGGTAGCCGTCGTCGCTCGGCCCGTACATGATGATCTGCGTGACAGGGGCCGAGGCGACGGCACCCAAGTCGACACCGATGTAGTTCGCCATGCCGCTGTTCGATGGATAGTTCCACGCGCATGCCCCTGCGGTCTTGCTGCGGACGCCGTCGAACGCGGCCGACAGCCGGGTCCATGGGTTCCCGCCGACGCCTGGGCCTGACGTGAAGAAAGCGGCGAAAGACGTGATCTGCGAATAACTGCCGGAACTTGGCGGCGGCGGTGGCGGCGCTGATCCGCCGGTCAGGTTGTTCCATCCCGGCCCGGTGCCGAGTATTACCGCGCCGCCAATGAGCGCCGCGAACACGTCATAGACCGTATCGGCAGCCCAGGCTAAGGCGCCGCCCATAGCAAGCGTAGGCCCCACTTGATCGAGCGTGGTCGCTAGGAAGTTGCGCGGCGACATGGTCGTGCCGTCGAAGATCGATACGACAGAATCCCCGCATGGAGAATAGGCGACGGCCTGACTCGTGACGTCGCCGGTCAGTACGGGGGTTCCAGGTTGGTTGGTAAGCCTGCCACCGTAGGTCATTGCTGTATCCTCATGGGACGAAAGCCGGAGTGAATACAAAATTTCCCGCAACCGCAGGGGTATAAGAGATCACGATGCAGCCGTTACCGCCGATGCCGCCATTAGCATCACCTGCCGCTGCAGCCGAACCGCCGCCGCCACCGCCACCGCAGGCACCCCCAGCGCCGCCGAGCGCTGGAACACCGGAGCCGGTATTTGTGCCGCTGCCCGCGCCGCCGCCGCCACCGCCGCCGCCGAGCCCATTTCCGAGGTCAGCGCCTGGGCCACCCGCGCCGCCAGTATAGACTCCTGTCCCACCTACAGGACCGGCACCCCCACCGCCGCCGCCGCCGACCGTGCCAGCCCCGCCGATCCCGTTCGTCGCTCCAATACCAGCGCCAGCGCCTGCAAAATTATTACCGCCGTTGCCGCCGGTCAGGCCACCCCCCGGATCGGCTCCGGCCGAGCCGCCGCCGTTGCCGCCGCCGCCTGTGCCTGCAGCGTTACCCCCGGTATTCGCGCCGCCCGCGCCGCCCGTCCCGTTCGGGCCGCCAGCGCCACCACCACCGTTACCCGCGATGCCCGCGACTTGGCTTCCCCCCGCGCCGCCGGACGCCGTCGCGCTGCCAGTGCCGATCGCGTAGGAAGAACTCGCATCGCCCCCTGCGCCCCCGGTCGAGCCGCTACCGGCCTGTCCGGCCTTCGCGCCTACAGCCTGCCCGGATGAAGGAAAAACCCCGGCGCTTGGATTGACGTAAGTATCGGCCCCCGATGTATTGAATGCGCCGCCGAGGCCGACCTGAATATTGACCGAGGCACCTGGCGTGAGCGTAAGGCCCACCGATTTTGCGAACGCACCACCGCCACCGCCGACGCCGCCGGTAAGCCCGGTCGGTTTCTGGCCGCCCGCGCCGCCTCCGAAGGCGTACCAGTCCGCACCGGACGCCGAGTAGTTAGCCGGGACGTTCAGCGTCGTCGCGGTCGGATCGGTGCATGTGTAGACGGTCGGAGGCCCAAGCGTGATCAAGTTGAGCGTGCAGGCCGCCGCGAGCGCGAGCGACGGGGCGACGAAAATGCCGAGGGCTAGGGCGGCTCCGGCTGCGATCCGGCGGAAGATCATTGGAGGGCCTTCACGCTGTATGTCGAATCGCCGTTAATCCGGGCGATAAAGATCATGAACTTGTGCCCGTTCGTCGTGTCGAGCGCGTCGCCGGTGTTCGAGCCGACGGAGAAGCCGGAGAATGTGATCGCGCCTGCGCTCGCACCGTTCGTTATCTTCACGATGCAGTTCGAATCCGCCGCTGGTGCCGCCAGAGTGAAGGCACCGTTATCCGTCAGGTATTGCTGCGGCGACGAACCGCAGACGATGGTGGTGGTGCCGGACGAGACAGTACCCAGGTTTGCACCGGTCACGAGGACGCCGCCGGTCAACGCCTGACTCGTCGCAGCCAGCGTGGCGACGCGGTTCGCGCCGTCATAGAGGCCGTTCAACGCGGCGAGAGTACCCGCGCCTTGGTCGGTGGCGGCCCCGACGATGACGCCTTGATCGGCGCGAATATCCATCGCGTCGGTGAGGACTCCGCTGGAGTTCGCGGTGAGGAACGAGAGCTTGCCCGGGACGATACCCGCGCTCACCGAACCGTCGACGAGCCCACGGATGCTCGTCGCATCTTGGAAGTTCGTGCCGTCAGAGCCTTCGGTGTTTATGTCACCGAGGCGAGTGCCGGAAGCGACGGCGGCTTGAGTGCCTAGCGTCGAGGAATTGGATTGGCCGAATATTAGAGTTGCAGGAACGGTAGCCGATGCGCGGTACGACAATATAGATGCGCCGTTATTACCTAACGTCGCGCTATTGTTAAGTACCTCTAGCAACGGCTGCGAAGAACCGTTTAATACCTTTTGCAACCCGTGGTCGTTTGATGAAATGCTAACGGTGGGGGACGCAAATAAATTTAGAAGGTTTACGCCACCAGCATTGAAATTTATCTGGTTTGTTGAGGTCGCATAGATCGTGTTATTCGTCGCGCCGATTTGCAGCCCCGAAGTGCCTTTCCCGGAGTTTAGGAAAATAGGCCCACCAACATTCAAGTTCCCGTTCACGCTCGCATCGCCGGTTGTATAAAGCGCGGCGGCCGACGAAAGCGCGGTATGGTTTGTCGTGAACGTAATCGATGCGGACGCACCGATGGTTCCAGTCGAAGCCGTCGTCAGCGTTACGGTCGGATCGAGATGGAGAACGTCCGAACCGCTGACGTTGCCGGTCAGGTTGCTCGTCATCGTGATCGAGACGCCGGCGCTGATCGAGGCGATGACGTTGCCCGCGCCGATTGCGCTCGGCGACGTGATATCCGCGACCTGCTGACCGACAACCGCGCCAGTCGTGTTCGTGGTCGTGATGACCTTCTGGCCCGAGGCTGAAGTCCCGGAACCGGTCAGCGTGACCTGCACGGTGCCTTGCGTCGACGACACCTGATCGCCAAGCGGGATATTCGTGCCGGCGACGATCTGCCCCGCCACCACGCCGGAGACCGTCGAGAACGCCAGCGTGGTGCTACCGCCCGAAGCCTGAGCCTGATCTGTGCTGATCGTTGCCGCAGCAGTCGGCGTGATCGTCAGCGAGAGAAGTCCGGCGAGGCCGGTGCCGCTGTAGACGCTGGCGTCAGCGTAGGTCACCGAACTGTTGAATAGCGTCGTGCCGGTGACGGCGAGCGCGTTGCCGCCGATGGAGGCGCCGCCGAGAGCCAGCGATGTCCCCGTCGCCGCACCAAGAACCGGCGTCACAAGCGATGGCGTCGTGGCACGGACATACCCGCCGGTTCCTGTCGGCACAGTGCCGTTGTTGAGCAGCGATCCGGTGAGAAGGTTTACCGATCCATCGTTGCCGATCTTCACGACAGATGTCAGCGTGGTCGAACCATCAGGCGTCGTCGCAATGTCCGCATAGGTGCCGTTGGCACCAGTCGTCCAATTTTGATCGGCGAAAAGTCGGAACGCAGCTTTTGGGCCAACGACAGCCGAACTGTTATAGCCCCAGAGATTTACGCCGGTGACCTCGTCGCCGGACTGAAGCGTCGATGGGGAAAGCACAGTGCCATCGCGGCGGACACCGGAGAAATAGGCTGCTGCCGCGTAGCTGTCGGCTTCATAGCGCGCTTGCGTGCCAGCGGCATTGCTGATCTGGAAAGCCGCGCCTACCTGCGCCGAAGGAAGCGCGCCGGCATTTAGGTTCACGGCCTGAAGCGCAGTGAACGCATTCGCATGCGCAAGATTCAGCGACGCGACGACATTGCCGGTTGTTGGCGAGATGGTTAGGGTCGAGTCCGAATTCGAGACGGAAAGGACGGCCCCCCCTGAAGCCCCGATCAGGGGGCCGACAGTCGAACCGGCGATCCGCACAAACATGCCGGCTGACGTACACCAAACGTCGCCATTCACCGGGCTGGTTGGTGCCGCGCCTTGCGGACAATTCAGGCCAGCCGTCGACGTCGACGACGCCAGCGTGTTGAGTTTGACCGCCAGCGAACCGATGGTCGTTATGCTCGCGGCGCCGGGCCACGTTCCGCCGGCGATCTGCGTGAGTTGAGAGTTATAGGCTTGGATATTAACGCCTGGTGTCAGCGAAAGCGCCGCCTGCGCCGTGGCGACGGACGTCGCCGGGCCGCTGCCGAATGGCCACGAACCAACGACATAGTCCTGCTTGGCGGCGAAGTACGAATTCCATTGAGCCGCGGTCGGAACCTGGCCGGTCGTCAATCCAGGGCTGGATCCTCCGGCGATCGCGGCGGACGCGATGAGGCAAATAAATGCGGCGAGAAGCGCACGGCGGATCATGGCGTTCAACCCTGACTGATTTCGATGGAATCGGCTGTGGCGAAAAAATAACTTTCCGGGTCCCCGGCAATGATGCCAGTGCCACTTTCGGGGCTCACGCCTTCGCCGTTGATCGAGACAGTGAATGCGCGGCGCGTCAGAAGCGCGGGCGGAACAATGCTGGCGATCGAGGCAGCGAACACGGTCTGAAGCTGAAACAGGTTCATCGGCTGGCCGACCGTGATCGCGTTGATATAAGCGATCAGCGCCGGCGCGGCGAGTTGCGACACCGCGGCATTTGATACAAGGTTCGTCGACGTCGTGTTCCACAGGATCGAGATGTTCACCGACTGCTGCGGAGGCTGGACATATTGGACTTCGTAGACGTCAGGATAGTTGTTTAGCGAAACGACCTCGTTGCGAAGGTTTGGCGTGAGCACGCCTCCGCTCGTGTAGGTAGTGTAGCCGCTGGTGTCCTGGTCGATGCTGAAGGTCTTTTCCGTGATGACGGTCGCGGTATAGGTGTTGCCGTTCAGTTCGACCATGCCGCCGACGTCATTGAACGTGACCTGCTGGCCCGTCGCGTAGCCATGATTGAGATCGGTTGTCACCACGCCGGGCGTCGCCTTGGTTACGGCGGTGACGCTAAGAACAGAACCAACCAGATTATTTATGTCGAATAGGCCGAAGAAAATAGCATAGGCGACCTGGTACGGATCGCCGCCCCCGACGATGACTTCCCATCCGGCGCCGATGCGCTGCCGCACGGTGACGAGCCGCGCCTGGACGCCGCTGACCTTGCGCAACACGGTCTTCAGGAAAGTCGTCATGCCTTGAGCGGAGGCCACACCAGCCTGCAGCACCGCGGCGCGGTATTCGGCTTCCGTTTCCGCATCGCCGGCCGGCGTGCCCACCGCGGGGTTTGTTACCGTCATGGTGATGCCGGTCGGAAGTGGCGTGACGATCGTCGTCACCGAATTCGCCGGGATCGTGAATGCGGCAAAGACCGTGCAAAGCGCGAAGAGGGAACCGCTGGTCTCGTCGGCGCCGATCACACCGCCATCCGGTATGGTGTATTGGTAGGCGCCGTCGGAGACAACAAATCCCTGCGGGATAACGAAGCCGACATTCGTGCTCGAGAACACGACCTGCACACTGGCATTCGACTGTGTGCCCTGCTGCGTGCCATAGACGTTCCCGAGTTGCGTCGTCAGAAACGGGTTCGAACCGAATGGCGTCAGGGAATTCACGAAGTCAACGCGCGCCTGGTCGATCACCACAAGCGCGCCGGTGTCCGTCGAAGCCACGTCTTCGATCAGCGCCGCAGGAAGATTGGTCGTAAGACCGGGGTCCGACGCCTCGGCTATCGCGACGAGTTGCGCGCGAAGATCGGCGGGCGCCTGTGGCTGCAATCCAGCGGACGTTATGACGGTCGGTAAATCGGTCATGTCGCTATCGTCGCCTCAAATTTTGTGCCCTCGACCGTGGTCGCGTTGACCTTATAGGTCGGCGGCAAATCGAGAACTTTCGCGATGGTCAGCGCGGCGAAGTAGGGCGCAAAATACTGCTGCGTCAGCGTCGCATAAAAGTCGGGGGCGACCTGCTGAACGACGCTTGGATGGGCAGGGATTCCGTAGTTCGCGAAGAATGGAGATTCGTTCAGGTTTAACTTCAAGACCTGAATTAGCGTCGTGAGCCACACCAGACTGTTGTTCCCGTCTGCTGCGGTCTCGACCTTTACCCATTGGAGTTGCTGCGCGCCGGTCCTTGGGTCGATCACCGGTAGATCTGTCTCCGGATCGAATACGAGAATTCTGCCCCAGGTACGCATCAGACCAGAACTCCACCGGTGTCGTCGCTGCCCGTCTGAACTTCGGTGTGTTGGTGGATCAGGAAAACGACGCCGTCGATAATGACGCCGGTCGAATTGATGAGGATGGTGTGGCCACCGCATGTCAGCGTTATCGACGTCGTGTCGACGACGATGGACGACAAATTCATCGCGTCGCGCAAGATCACACCGGACGGCCCGAAGAATTCGGCCTTAGTCGGATCCGTCGGAATCCAGGCTTTGTTCGCTACCGGCTGAAATACCAGCGCTGAAAGTGTTGCCGGCAAAAGAAGCGTCGGCGCGCCGCCACCGAGACCGTCGACACCGCCGAGATAGGCGTCGGCCGGAATCGTTACGCCAAGATCGCCGATCTGAATCGGTTCGAAAAAGTAGTGCGACGTCGCGACTGGCATGGTGAGCGGGCCGATGACATAGGGCGCCGTGTCGACCTGAAGCTCGACGGTTACGATAGACCCAGAAACCGCGATGACCTGACATGGAAGCGCGCGACCAAGTTTCGCAATCGCTTGCAGAGCCTTCTGCTGCGCGAATTTATTTTGCTCGAGTGCAAAATGGGTCTTTTGAGCGTTTGAAGCCATCAGGTTCCCGCCGCAGATGGGCCGTTTATATCTGATGTCGAAAACGGAACCGGATAGGCGTTAAAGACCGTCACCCATGAGGAGGCGTCGGGCTGGCGGAAATTTCCGAGATGGCGAACGATCTGGATTTGGAATGTTCCGGCAAATGTCGGCTTGGCGCGCAACGGCGTGCCGATGAGCGAGCCAGGTGTCGCCGTCGCCAGCGCCCCCGACATCTGGATGTAATCGCCGACTGCGATATCGGCGCGCATGACGGTCTTGAAACTGATCGTTGGAGCATCGATCCACGTCGGCTGCCCGATCAAATCCTGGAAGGCGATCGCCTTGGTCTGCTGCCCATCGGGAGGCGCGACGCCGTTGTCGTATATTTTGATCTCGGAGCCTTTGACGGCGATCGCGACACCGATGTACGAGCCGCCGACGATTTCGACGCTCTTGTCGCGGCACCATTGAGCGAGACCATCAAGCGACGCAAACGTGCCGACGTCCGTTCTCGGCTGCACGATCTTATCACTAATCGCGATGTTCGGCGTTAGCGTCGGGAAGGCATTTTGGCACGTCACCTGAAGAGCCGATGCAAGCGTCGTGTTCGCCGGCCATGTCAGGACGATATTTTTCGGGTCTTCGCTTGTACCGACGTTCGGATAGATGAAGAGGTCGAGCGTCTGGTCGAGACCTTCCCAATTCCCGAGGGCCTGATAAATCTGGCCTTGAACCAGAAGACCGGCCTGTTTCGGATTGGCGAGCGGTAGACCGGCCTGCATGCCGCCGTAAACCGAGATGTTGCAGCCGACAAGGTCTTGAGCCTGCGCTATCTCCTGGATCGAGATACCCCAGACACGCAACCAAGCGCGGCCCATCGGCGTCGAGAAATTGAAGACCGGAAAATCGAGTTCGATGTTCTGCGCGCCGGGGATGCTGCGGCCGTTCACGAACGACGTGTAACTCGCTGGCAACCCCAATGACGCAAAAGGCGCCGGTCGGATGATGGCGCCTGTCTGCGGGTTTGTGATGATGATCGAATAATACCGCATTAGGGCGACACTTCGAACTGCTGACTCGCCTCTCGAAAGACCAGCGTCGACGTGTTGAAATACCCCTCGACGAGATTGATGTTGTATGTCGCCGAGCCGAGTTGCGTCGAAAGGCCAGGATCCGATGCTACCGGATATTGAAACGTCACGGCATCGACAATGAAGGCTTCGACGTTGCCGTTGTAGGCATCGGGCATGCACCCGGCGACGGCGATGTCGATGGTCGAATAGACTTTGAACCGGTGCGGCGCCGACGTCACAACCGTCGCCAGCCCATTTTCCCAAGATGCGCTTTCGATCAAAGCGCCGTTCGGCGAGCCGATGAGCGGCAAGGTCAAAATCGGATTGTTGCTGAGATCGCTCAAGGTCAAATACCACCGCTGGCCGGTGACATTCCACTTGACGACAACATTGTAGACCTGGCCGTCGAGCGTCGGCGAGAACTGGAACAGGACCGAAGTCGACGGCGCGAACGGATAGACCGCCGTCATAGGCCGAGCCCGGTGTTGAAGCCAGGCGCGCTCACGCTGGCGCCGGGTAGCGCGCTCGCCGCCGGCACAACGCTTGGTGTCGCGAGGGACGGCAACTGCGCCGAGGCATTGCTGAGACCGCTATAGGCCGGCTGCCCGTTGATCTGCGTGCCGTTGGTCAGCTTCGACATCAAGCTGTTCTGCGCTGCCTGAACCGACTGCTGCGTCAAAAGCGGCTGCTCGAAATCGAGTTTCCACGAGACCTGGGTCTGCTTGCTGCTGCCGTTGTCGCCGGTCTCGGTCATCTCGGTCATCAGGCAATTCGTGTAGTAGTAGGACGGCGTGATCACCGTATAGGTGCCGCCGGACGCATTGTGCTGCGCCAGCGCATATTGCAGCGCGGTCATCGTCGCAAGCTTCAGCGGGTAGCCGAGAAGGTTCCGCACCGGGCAGACCATGAGCATCGAGATGCGCAGCGGCTTGGTGATCACCGCGTTTGCCGCAACGGCCTGGTTCGCGAACGGGTAGTGCGCGACGTCCTGCGAAATCAGCGTGGCGCCCGGCAGAGGCCGGAAGTGCGCAAAGAAATTGTCGAGCGTGATATCGGCGCCCGACAGGATGCCGGCAACGAAATTCGCCGCCTCCGTGATCGAGATGATCGGAAGCATCTGGCCTGGAATATTCGTCGCGATCCCGTTCGTCAGGATGATCGGCGAAAGTTCGTAGGCCAACTGGAAAGCGGACTGACCGAGCGAAAAACTCATTGCGGCAACTGCGATTGGGTGACGACGATATTGCTACCGGTCTGGTTCATAATCGTTACCTGCACACGTCCGTTTGCCAGGTAATCTCGGGTCTCTTTTGGAAGGGTGGAATCATCTCTTCCGCCCCTAATCCAGCGATCTGCACGTCTTGGGCCCGCGTTGTAGGCAACCTCCATTGCCTCAAGATCGCCATTATATTTTGCGGCCAAATCCGTGAGGATTTTCTTTGCAGTTGCAGTGTTGTAATCGGGGTCGGTAAGCCGCGACGGATCGGCGCCATAGGTCCGAGCCGTGTCTGGCGTGATCTGATACCGGCCGATCGCACCTTTCGGCGATACGGCGCTGTCGCCGCTATGCTCCAACTTACGGAACAGGGCCAATGTGGAATCGGCATCGGGCGCTTGCCCGGGGATGGGTGCCTGCGCACTTCCGCCGCCTTGGTTGAGCGTTCCGTTCCACCACTGCCCGAGCCGCCCGGTCGACCAGAAACCCCCGCCCGCCTTGCGGTTGGCTTCCGCGGCGCGGTCGAATTCGGTCTTGTCCTCTTCGCGTTTCGGGATGGCGCCCAGGAACCGGAGTGCGGAGACGATCGACTCGGCGAGGGATGCAACACCGTCGGCGAAAGATTTTACATCCTTCTGGAAGTCATCGGAGCCGACGTATTTCGCAGCACTTTCAATGCCTGCGCCGAATTCCTTAATCCACTCGCCAAGCTTAGGCGACGACACAAGCGACTGGATCGATTTCACAACCGATTCCGACAGCGATGTCAGCGGCCCGGCAAGCCCGATTAGCCCCTTGACCAGCACGTTTTCGATCTGCTGGCCGGCGCGCGACATCTGGACCGCAAAATCCTGCCACACACGCGCACTCTTGTCGTCCAGGCCAAGTCCCTTCACGTCGGCCCCATAGGACTGCTGCGCCTTCGCCAGTTCCTCCGGCGACGTCGCCTTGAGCCGGCGAAGGGTTTCGACGGAGACAATGCCCTGCAGGCCGCGCTTCTCGATCTCGAGCGCGAGGTATTGGTCCTTGGTCGAGTCGGCGATCTGCTTCAGTTGGGGGATGAGCGAGGCCGCGACCTTGACCGCGTCGCCACTCTTGATGTCGTCCTGCTTCGCGCCGGCGCCGATGAGCGCGTAATACTTGCGGGGATCTGTCAGCGCCTCGTTGACGCCGCCGGTCAGCGCATCGGTGTCGACGTAGCGGCCGAAATTCAGGCCGAACGCCTTCTGCTCGCCATAGGAAGCGCCGACGCCTTGCGCCGAGCGCCTGGTAGCGCCAACACCGCCGGCAAGGGCGTCGAGCCCGAACAGGCCGCCGGCGCCGAGAAGGCCAGACAGCGCGCCGCCGATCGATGCCCATCGCAAGAGCGTGGTCGTGACCGAGACGACGTTGCCGGCGATCTGCTTGGTGAATTCCGCCGAATTCCGGAAATTGCGCGAGATCGATGCCGTCGCGGTCTCGGTTTCCTTGGTCCGCTTCAGCGCCTCTTTCTGCGCTTCGGCCATAAGCTTCTGCTGGCCGATCGACGCGATCTGCGCGGCGACAAGTTCCTGAAACGACTTTACGGTGCCGGCGACGCCGGTCGTCGTCTTGGCCCACAGGCCAGGCGAGCCCTGAAGCTTCTTTTCGTAATCCTCGAACTGCGCCTTGAAGCGCGCGAAGGCCGAATCGTTGACATCAATCTGGTAGACGGTTTTTACGGCCATGCGGGTTACTCGCTGCGCCGGCGTGCGGCCTGTACCAAATATCGCTGACGAAACTCATGCACGTCCGACCACTGGCTGACGCCAACCCGTTCCATCATGTCACCGAACCCCTCGTTCGAGGCCCAATTCAGGATGGAATCGACGATCGTGTCTTCTGAACTTCCGCCTCGAGATCGTTGGTATTCTCGTTGGCGATCGATGTCGGCAAGCCATCTTTGAACGCCGTAATGCTCGATGACGTGGTATGCCCGCCCCACTTGGGCGCCGCTTCCATCGCTATCTTCCGCCCGGCCCGCTTCTGGCCGTGGCCCCACAAAGCCAAGGTAAAAAAAGTGATGGCGTTGTTGACCTCGCGCGCATCGTCGTCGTCGATCTTCTTGCCGCGGATCATGTCGTCGTAGGGGATGGTCTGCCAGCCGTTCGGGCCCGGGACGACGACCATGGTCAGCCGGCGGATTTCATTCACAAGCCCGGCTTCGACGCCTGTTGGCCCGTCCCATATTCCCATCTGCTTCGCGGCGTCGCGAAGCGCCAGCGACGCGACTTGCGGGCCGACGCCCATGCCGACGTCGGAATAGATCATCTCCACCGTGCGCGCGATGACCTTGTAATAGGTCTCGTAGACCTCGGCGCTGATCGGCGTGGAATGGACCCAGGCGACGATCTTGTCGTCGTCGTCATAGATCGGGACGACGAGATTCAGATTTCGGTCAAGCGTTACGGCCATTCATCAGCCCCACAAGGAACTGTTGATCTGATAGGTGCCGTCGATCTCGAGCGCGTAGCCGGCGTCCTTGCCGTTGACGCGCATGTCGCCGATGCGGCCGATGCTGGAATTCTGGAACTGATAGACGCCAAGCGTCACCGCGTCCGTGCGGAAGGAAAGATCGCCGAGAAGCGAATTCAATTCCTGCTGCGTCTTGAAGGAATTCGCGAGCGCCTGCGTGCGCAAGAGGTTCACGGTCAGCTTCACCGGGACGAAGGGCTCCGGCGAAGTTACCTGACCAGTCAGCGTGTCGATGCGTGTCGTCGCGCCGCCGCCGAAGGAAACCGAGATGCCCTCGGGACCGAGATTGCCGGCGATGACGTTGAGCGCGGAGTTGTCGTCGAAGGAGATCGAGCCGCGGACGCGATTCAGCGTGCCTTGCGGGATATTCGGATTTGCCATCTATCGTCTCCCGGTCAGCCGAAGTTCGATGCGTCGAGATTGAAGATGATTTGATCGAACCCGCGCAGCGGCGTGTATGCGATCGTGAAGCCTTCATAGAGGCCGATCTTGTAGTCGCTCGGATTCTCCGTGACATAGTCCACGAACGGAATCGCGTTGACGACCGTCAGATTGGCATAGGTGCCGGCGTCGAGCGCCTGTGCGAACGCATCCGCATCGAGTTCGACCTGCACCACCGGATTGAGCACGAGCCCATAGGTGATGCCGTTGCGCATGACGGCGGCGGCGACGGTCTCGAGCCGATTGATGCCCTGCTGGTCGTAGTAGAGCGGGTTTGTCGGATCGTTGCTGCCGTTGATCACCGCGTTCGACACGAAAAGGTTCGTGTTGATCTGGGCCCAATCGACGGAATACCAGAAGTTTACCGGGTTCCCGTCGGCGTAATTGCCGCCGAAGATGATCGCATCGGAGATCCCGCCCTCGGCGCCGGTTCCGATGTAGGAAACATTGGCCGCCGACAATTCGGTGAGCAGCGCGCCGTTGCCCTTGGTCGGGTATGGCGTCACCCCGAACACGAAGCTGTATTCGAACGGCGTCACCTTGTTCGTCGATGACGGGCGGTAATGGAGCAGGACATAGAAGTCCGCCGCGCACGAGAATTCGGTCAGCGGAATGCCGGGCGCCTCGACCTGCAAGAAGGCGCACTTCATCAGATCGGTGTAATCGGTGTAAGTCGCCGTCGTGGTCGTAATGTAGAAATACGTCTTGGTGTTCGGCGCCTCGTAACTCGCCATGAGCGTCATGAACGACGCGGCGGCATCCCAATTGCGCGGAACGAGATAGGCATAGAAAATCTGCGCCTGGGCATTGATGAACGTGCTCAACGCGGCGACGCCAGCGGCAACCTCGCCGGGGCCGAGTTCGAGAACGTAAACCGCCGTGTTGGCGCCCTGGCCGAAGAATGTCGTCGCCATCGAGATCAACTCGACCTGATTGCGTACCGTGAAGGCGGGCGCGCCCGTCGCCGGGGTGGTGCCGCCATCGGAGGCCAGCGGATAGGTGAACGCCGTCGGCGACGTGGCTGTGGCGAGCACGGTGACGTTGTAATCCACCGGCGTCGCGCCGGAAATCGTCGTCAAGAAGGTGTCGCCATTCGAGGCGCCGTGGGTCGCATAGATGTTGCCCGTGGCGCTCGAGATCGTCATCGTCAGCGCCTTGGCGATGAAATACGTCACGACATCGCCCGTGGTGCCCGCGGCACAGGTGAAGATACCTTCCGCCGAAGCGAAGGCGCCGGTGCCGGCAAGGGAGGCGACATAGACAGGATCGCCGGGGACGAGACCGAGCGGCCCGGTGCCGGTGAGTGTCACGAGACCGGTGGTTCCGTTGTAGGAGCCCGTGCCGACGCCGACGTCCGCGCACGTCGCCGTGGCGACGCCGCCGGACCAGGCAAGGCTCGCCAGCACGATCGGCGCGAGCAGAAGCGGCGCGAGATCGCTGAACGCGGTCAGGAGCGAATAGGTGCCCGCCGCTAGATTGGTCGCGCCTTGGCTGATGAACGCGCCGGTGCGCTGAAGCGTGTCCGGCGTCGGCGCGACGATGAGGTTGACGTTTACGCGGACGATTGGATTCGACATGCGAACTCTCCGTTATCTGGTGTCGGGGATTCGCGCCGATCAGGTCGCCTTGATGCCGATACCGGACGTGGTCGCCGTCGGAACCGGGCCGTTGATATAGACCGGGCCAGCCACCGCGATTGCCGTCGCGCCGACACTCATCGTGTTGCCGGCGAGAATCAAGCCGCCGCCCGCCGCTGCGTCCCACAGAACGTCAGCATTAAGCGCGGTCGCGCCACTATCGACGGTGTTCGAGAAGATCGGATCGAACATATACTGGTTGCGGTCGACGGCGCTCGCCGCCGCCTTGATATGCACGTTGGTCGCCAACGAACTGTCCATCTGGAAGATCGGACGGACGAACTTGTTGCGCTGAACACCGCCAAGGAATTCGACCGTCGCGTTTGCGGCCGTGCCGCGCACCACGGTGTCGAGACCGAAGGTGCAATCGACGAATTCGTTTTCGCCGTTGCCCGCGATGGTTAGCGAGCGGCAACCAGCCTGCGCCGCCCCGGTTGCGTTTCCGCCGCCGAAGAATTCGACGTTGCCATAGAAATTGCGGCCACCGGCTTCCGCCCAGCAGACCTGCGCCACCGCGTCGACGTAGCCGTAGAATGTGCCGATGTTGCTGAACGAGCAGCCTTGTGCGGTCACGTTCACCATCGGGGTGAAGACCGTCGTGCCGGACGAGGAAAGCCGCGCGCGGTCGTTCTGCGACGGCGCATTGAGGCCGATCAGCGAAACGCCGTTCTTGGCCCAATTCAGCGTCGCCGTCAGATGCGCCGTGCCATAGAGATAGACGACATCGCCGTTGTTCGCGACCGCCGCAGCTTGAGCGGCTGCGAGTGTCTTGAATGGCGCGTTCGAGCTTCCGGTATTGGTGTCCGAGCCGGTCGCCTCGTTGACGTACCAGGAATTTCCGGGGGCCGCGGCGACGACAAGTTCGCCTTGGGCGTTTGCGCGAAGCACGATGGTCTGACCATTCGGGCCGACGACGGACGTGAAAAGAATGGCATTTTGCGGCATGCTTGCGCTCCTTAGACGGGTTGATCGACGTAGGCCACGATGGCCTTCTTGATGAGTTGGCGGGCGATGTCGTTGACCCGGAATTGGTAATAATTCACTTCGAAGGCGATCGTCTTCTTCATGCCGATGGCCTGAAGTTCGACCTGTCCGCGCTTCTCGTCGCGCGCCACCGGGATATTCATAATTCCCAGGGTGTATGGGTTGAATTCGGCGAACTGCTGAACCCAGGCGATGAAGTCGATCGCGTCGTCGTTGCGGTAGCCGTAAAGCGTCACTTCTATCTGATCGATGCAAAGCTGATAGAGCGACGAGTTCGACGCGAAGGTCGTCGCCGCGGCGATCGCATTCGTGCCACTCGGCTCGATATGCACGACGCCATATGGCGGAACCAGATTGCGCGGCACGAGATAGGATGGATAGAGCACCACGCCGGGGTTGCGCATGATGTCGACCGGCGGCGCATAGGCTTGCAAGAACAACCAGATCGGCAGGCTGTTGCTGACGACGCGGTTTGTCAGATCGAGTTTCGCCGGGTCGTCGATGATCTGCGAGGCGAGATCTGACCAGCGCGTCGAGCCGACATAGTGCCAGGTATCGGCTTGGCGATAGAACGGTTTGCGCGCCGAGAAGGCGAACCGAACGTCATGGATCGATCCGAGATAGACGATTGACGGCGTCGAGAGATTGAGCGCCGCGACTTCGGCCTCGGACGTAAACACGACCTGGTTAGACGTGTAGGTCTGCGTCTCGTCTTGGCGCGTGTCCGTGGAGTAATGCAGGCTGCCTTGCTGCGTGAACGTCAGCGGCGCCTTCAGCGCGAATTCATCGGAGCCGGCGGCCATCGCCAGGGCTTGCGGCGTCACCAGATCGGCGCGCACCAGGAACACGAAGCCATCGATCGGCAAGATCATGCGGACGTATTTAACGAACGCTATTTCCTGCCCAAGCGATACGGTCTCGACGCCGTCCTGCAGGACAGAGCCGATCGATGTGCCGGCCGCTGCTGCTGCCTCGTCGACGGAAGGCATTAGATCGGAAAGTCAGCGTTAAGAGCGGCCGCAAAAGCGTGCCGCCGCACCCAACCTGCACGCATATTTTCCCGAGCTTCCGCGGACTTAGGAACGCCAGTCGTTGACTCGCTAATTTTCAATTTCGTGTCTTCGTCCATCGCGACGCCTATTCTGCACGCGCTCATCGCAGCGCGATGGGATTCAGATTTCTTCTTTCCTCGATGACCAGCGCCGATAGCCGCTCTGTGCGATTCGGTTTTCGGAACGCCCTTCCGCGCTTTGCTCATCAAGATCTTCGAGCTTTCCTTGTGGCGAAGGCCGAGGGTGTGCGTGTTCCCTCGCATCTTCTCCGCGACAACCGCCCTTACTTCGGCGCTAGGCGAATGCCCCGCGCTGTGGTGGTTTCCAAGGCGCGCCTTCGTTAATGTCGCGCGATAAACCGGATCGGCCCAAGCTTCTCTCGCCTTTACGCCTCGGTGCGCGCGCCACTCAGGAGACATCACCGCACCGGAGGTTCCTTCTCCGCCGTCCGTCAGGTTCGCGAGCGGGCCGCCATTTGCCTTTCGGCCGATCGCCTTTATCAGCGCGATTTCGGTTTCAAACGCCTCGGATTCGGTCAGACCGCATCTGATGACAACGATCGGAAGGCTTCCGCCAGCTTTCTTTATTATCGCCGCCAGATGTGCATTGTGGGTTCGGCTGAGCTTACGATACCGATTTCCGCGGCCCTTGCCGACGTAGCATGGCGAAGCGTCCCAAGGACGGAACCAGACATAGACCATAAAATCGGCGCGCATCACCGATAATATCGTCTAGCCCTCGATTTCAGCAACCATCGACGCAAGCCAGAGACCCGTATCCACAAAACTCGGCCGGCTCGGGCGACGCGCATAGGGATGCTTGAACCGGTGGCTCACGCCGGCAAGCGACGCCTTCGTCGGCACGCCGGGATAGCCCAAGCCGTCCATTTCCTTCTGTGTGATGAAGCGGTCGAACCGCTCCTTGATCGCGCTTTCGGCTTCAGCGAATGGCGGCGGACCGTTACCGCCGCCCTGCATGATGCTTTCGAGCGAGCCTGCCAGCGAGGTTTCGAGGTATCCCATGATGTCGTCTTCGCAGTGTTCCGCGAAGATTTCCATGACGTGATATTGGGCCTCGAGGATGTCGGCGACGTCGCCGGTCGACATGGTGTTCGTCTTAGGCTGCGGTTTCGCGGCGCGGCGGTTCTTCTTCACGCGGCTACGGGCCTGCGCATCGGTTTCGCGGTCGACGTACGGGATGTCGACAACTCCGAGACTTATCAGCGTCACGACATTCCCCAACCGGTTCCGTACTTCATGGCGATGCCGAGATAGTTCCGGCCGTATGGCGTCTTCAGGTTTTGAAGTTGGTCGAGGGTCAAATTCTTCATGCCCTCGATCACTTCGATGCCGGCCGACGTCGCCTCATCGCTGGCGTTGGTGATCACGCCAGCGGAAAAATTACCGATCTTGAATTTCTCGCGGAGACCCGAAAAGTAGGTCGGAGTCTCGAGCGTGTCCGGGGCGTAATTGATCAGGAGATCGGCCGCCAGATTGTAGACGGCCGTGTTGTATGAGAGCGGCGATACCGTCTGGATAATGACCAGAACGGTTTCGAGCGCGACGGCAAAGGCGAAGCCGATGACGGGAGACGTCGGCGGCAGGCTGGTCGCCGGGATGCCCATGATCTCCGTGATGAAGGTCTGGAACCCGGTGAGCGTCGGCGCCCCCGTATCGGTCAGGCTCATCCGACGTTAAGATTCCGCCGGCCAGCGCCACGGCCTTTCGGCGGTTCGGCTGCCGTGCGATCGTTGATGACGCCCTCGGCGATAAGCTTTCCGCCGTATTCGCTTTCCGACACCTGCTCGATGCCGATGGTCACTTTGTCGGTGCCAACGACGACCTCGGTCGCCGCGATCGCCGCCGCCTCGCGCCGCACGGCGCCCTGATTGGCGAGCACGCCGCGGTTGTGGTCGTCGACGATACGGATTTGGTCGGCCGTCACCGGCTTGTCGACGTTGTAGATGTACGGTGTGAACTGCTTGAGCCGCGGGATGTCTTTGACCGCCGCGAGACCAAACCGGTTCAACTGCGTGACGATGGATTCGACCTGGCTGATATGATCGAGGTCGCCGCCGATCGCCGCCTGCCGGCCAGGCAACAAATCCTGGTGCCGTGGCTGGACGTTCATCTGGCTGCGCGGCATGCCGGCCTGGTCGAAGTCGAGCCGGTAGTAGATGCGTTGGTTCTGCTTCGTGCAATTCGCAATGTGGAGGCGCATGGGGTTTCCTTCGTCGGGTTCGGGTTTAACTCGAGTAGGGCATCGAAATCAGGGTGAGTGCCGCACTGCGCGGGGCCCATCCGGATGTGATGCGAAGTTCCTGCAGCACATCGGTCATGCCGCGCGGGCCCGGCGAGATGATCTCTCGCGGTGCCGCCATGTCCGAGTATTGCGTGATGCAGGTGTCGTTTCCGGGAGACACGGCCGCCGCGGCGTTCGTGTTCCAGGATGCCGTGGTCGGGCGAACGATCTTCGGCATGTCGAGGATGACCATGTCAGCGCCGCCGTTGCCCTTGCCGATCAGGGTGTCGTCGTACACCCAATTCAGGGTGTCGCCGTTCGCCATGATGATCTTCTGCAACGTCTCCTTGGTCGAGGCGGTGCCGGCGCCTTCGCGCTGGAACTGCACCAACTGGACGACGTTGTATTCGAAGCTGCCGAGCGTGCGCTGCGGGCCGAGGATCGTGAACTCGCGGCCGACGCCCATCTGCAGGGTCCGGGTTTTGATCGCCTGGATCTGCTGCGACAGGAAGAACGCCATCTGGCCGTTGTCGTAGGTCAGCACGGTGTCGTTGCCGTTGCTGTCCGCCGGCAGATTGACCGAAGTCGCGCCGGGGGCATTGATGAGGCCCTCGCCGTTCTGCGGGTTCATGCCGTAGAGACAGGCGTCGCGGACAAGCTGGAAGTTCGCTTGCCACATGCCGAGCCGGTAGGCTTCCGGCGCCGAGAAGCCCCACCGCGCCGCTGCCGCGGTGTCGTGGTGGTTGTATTGCGCGGCGACCTGAAGGAGATACGTCGCGGTCGAAATCATCGACATCGAGATGTCGACGCCCGGCAGTTCATTGAAGCCGGTGGTGCCGGCCGCAATGCGGGTGCGCAGGTTCATGCTCTTGATGTAGACGAGAAGATCGTCCTCGGCGAGCCGAACGCGGACCTGAGATTCGGCCAGCAAATCGACGAAGCCGGAAACTTGGCTTTGCTGGACGATGATCTCCGGCTCGACGAAACTCGGATGGACGAGTGCGTAGGCGGATGCCTGAAGGGTCATGCTCTTTCTCCGATCAGATCAGAACCACGGCGGCAGCGCCGTCGAAGTTCCATGAGGCGTTGGGGGCGCTGTAATTGACGACCTGGCAGTTGTTCGCCAAGATCTCGAGCACCTGACAGGGGAGCGCCTGACTCGCCGTACCGCCGACCGTGAGACTGCCGCCGGTGATCGCCGACGCACCGATTCCGGCCCCGGCATTATAGACGACCGTGGAGCCCGTGGTTCCGGCCAGAGCCTCGAACGTGCCATTCAGGCTGGCGAACTGGCCGCTGCCCGTGAGGCTCGAGACAACGATCTCGTCGCCGGGGCTGAACGTGATCGGGGCGCTCATCGTCAAGGTGACGACGCCGGTCGTGTTGTTGTAGGTGCCGGACGAGATCGTCAGCGTGCCGAGATAGGGCACGAGGCGCTGCTGAGTGAAGTCCCACGCGACTTGCGCCGTGGTGAGACCGCCCTGCAGACCGATCAGCGCCGGGTCGGCCGCGAGAACGATGCGGGCGCCGGAGCCGAGACGGAAGTATTCGACCTGCATGCCGGATGCCGCGAGCGGAACCGGCGACGACGGCGTGTTGATCTGGCCGTAAGACCAGGTCGAGAACGCGACGAGATTGGCGAGGCTGGTCGCACGGCCGACGGTCGGGCCCAATGCCGCGTTTGGCGTGCCGGCGGCGCCGGGAACGTCGGTGAAGATGCCGACACCGCCCCACATCGGGATGGTCTCGGTCTGTGCGAGCACGCCCGACGCCTTCTTGTAGATGATGGCCGGATCGGGGAACACGTCGCCCTGAACCAGACCATTCGAGACGGTGTCGAAAGAGCCCTGAGCGACCGTGGTCGCGTTCGGGTTGAACGGGATCGTGGCGACCATCAGTGAACTCCTTGGCGGGTCTTGAATTCACCGGCGGCCCGCTGACCGGAACCGGCGAAGCTGTCCATCCAGCCCTTCGGCTGGCCGGCCCAGGTGACGATCGTGTGGCCGGACGAATGGCTGTTGCGAATTTCGCGCAAGCCGCCGGCATTGATCGTCGACAGGGGGCTCATCGCGGCATCCATCGCATCGGCGCGGATCTGCTCTTCGGCGATGTCGAACGTCGCGCCGGAAAGGGTCGCAAGATCGACCTTCGACCACCGATTGCTGTGAGGCTGAAGCGGGGCGATGATGCGGCGACGATAAGCACTCGTCGCCTCACCGGGCAGCGCCATCGAGGCACCCGCGCTGTCGCCGAGCGCAACCATCACGGCATTCGCCTTCGTCCAGGACGTCGCGATGGTATTGGAGTCGGCGTCGGCGCGCGGCTTGATCGCTGCATCGAGCGCGGCGATCTGACGGCTGAGACCGGCGACGACATCGCCAGCGGCCGCGGCGTCGGCTTTCGCCTTTTCCTCGGCATCGGCCTTTTCTTTTTCGGCCTTCTCTTCGGCGTCCTTGCGCTCTTTCTCTTCGGCGTCGGCCTTCTCCTTGGCCTCTTTCTCTTCGGCGTCTTTCTTGTCCGCCGCGGCCTTCGCCGGATCGCCCTTTTCGAAGGCGTCCATACGGCCCTTCATGGCGTCCATCTCGGTCTTCATGCTGTCGCACGCACCCGAGATCGCGCTGATGCCGTCGAGAATGGCCTGCATCTTGCCATCGGCATCGGCCCGCGATTTTTCTTCGGCGTCCTTACGGGCCTTCTCTTCCTCTTCCTTGGTCATGCTGCTCACTCCTGTTGGAAATTGAAACGCTACCGGTTCATCGAACGACGAATGTTGGCGACGCGCTGGCCGGCGATCATCACCATCGCGGCGTCAAGTTTCCGAGTGTTCGGCACGATCGCGGGAACATGCGATCGTGGCCGTTCATCTTCGGTAGAATCCATGCGGATATTGGATGTTTCGACGCCCGTCGGGCCTTCGCCCTTGTCCCAAACGCCATTCGGGCAGATCGCGATATGGTCGACCAGCGCCGGGCTGCCCTCGATCAAGACGTTGGAGCCGTCTTCCATCTGGAACTTTTCGACCTCGCCGCCGGTGATCACACCGGGCGATGTCGAAAGCTGCGTGGTCGACATTTCGTAAGCGGCCTGCTCATTGAAAATCTTGGCGACCGCCCAGACTTCGTTGCCGCGGATGAATGGCAGGAACACGGTGCCGATGATGCGCTTGCTGAATTCATCGCTTTGGATCGGCATCTTTTCCGGATGCAGGACGATCACCGGGAGGCCGTTGCAGCGCGCCAGGAAGTCCGGCGTGAGATAGCTTTCCGGCCGGCGGTAAACGAATTCGGCCTCGCGGAGAATCTTCTGTTTGCCGGTCTTCGGATCGATCGTCGGCTCGCCGGTCTTCTCGTCGTGGGCCATCTTGGCGCGGCGAAAGGCCGTCGCCGTGCCGGTGATGCGGATGCAGAAGAGCCAAATGTTCTGGTACTTCTGCGGGCTCGTCAGGCTTCCGTCGGCAATCGCGCGCGCGAGGCCCAATTCGTCCATGCCGAACCGATCGAGAGCGATGCGGCAACCGGGATGCAGCGGTTCCGGCGGTTGGTCGATCGGGGCCCAGGCGAAGCCGACATGCTCGCCGTCAAATTTCGGAACGAACTGCGCGTCGACTTTTTGCAGGAACGTCGAAAAATCGACCTCTTCCGGCACGGCGACCTGCTGCGCGACTTCGATCGCGGCGGCGGATTGATCGGGCGCCGGCGCCATAACGCCGGGAATCGTGACGGGATCGATGGCAACGCGCCGGGTCCACAGGATGCGCGAGCCGTCCGGTACGCTGCCGCATTCCTCTTTCGCCTCACGCACGGCGCACTGTTCCGCGGTCTCTTCGCCTTCAACCTTGCCACCGGGAAAGCACCAGGCACCAGGATGATCACCGCCGGCGCCGCGCTTCAGGAAAAGCACCTGCCCATCTGGATCGACGAAAAGAATTCCGGCCGCACGCATCATGCGCGGGTCAGCGCCAAAGGATCGTAAGATTCGCCGCGCCGCCGCCATCGGTCGCGGACACAATCAAACCATTTTGGAAGAGAACGCCATTCGTGCCCAGGGGCAGATTGGCTTGCGCCGCGGTCGAGAACGTGCCGATCGGGAGCGTGACATCCCATGCGGTCTGAACGCCGCTTTGGGATCCGCTGGTGGTGATCGTGTTGGTTCCGGCAAGAGCATGGGCCTTGGTGTCCGCAACGCTGAATGCGTTCGCGGTCAGGCCAACGGTGCTGACGTAATAGGTCGTGCCCGCCGTGAGGCCGGTCGGCAACGCGCCGGTCGTGGTGAAGACCACG
>Ga0265338_10000759_pt1 | contig 55072 bp, 42 predicted proteins | sample 42126metaG_FD_193579 | JGI IMG/M metagenome (GOLD analysis project Ga0265338, IMG submission 193579) | Rhizosphere microbial communities from Carex aquatilis grown in University of Washington, Seatle, WA, United States - 4-21-26 metaG | ecosystem: Host-associated > Plants > Roots > Rhizosphere... | reverse complement strand
GGTTAGCAAACTGGTAATCATTGGCAGGTTATGAAGGGTCAGTTTGCGCAGTGGTTTTTCACGTATTGCAGGGCTGGCGCTGGTAATGGAGTGATGGGACTCCTGAGGGATGTTGCTGAGGGCCCTATTGATCTGCATGATTCAATTCTGCGCGCACGGGGCTTAATTAACTGCAAGACTGCGAAATTATATTTGCGGGCTGGTGAGAAATGCCGGCCAGAGCGGTTCCGGGATAGATGTGCCGTATTCTGCTTTGACCAAGGTCGTCCCTTCTTGGGCTCCCACCCCAGCGAATACAAATCATTCGCCGGGGGCCCAGTGGGTCGGGACGACTTGATTTTATTGAGTCGCGGGTATAGCTATCCTGGGACCGCCAGCCGCTGCGTTACCTCAAATGCACCGTGCCCAATCCTTTTCACAGATCCATCGTGAAAGGGGTGGGAGATCAGGACCGCCGATGCGGTACCGCGCAAGTCTTTGCAGCTACTCTGTCCTGAGCGCCGCCATGGGATCGAGCCGCGAGGCTCGCCATGCGGGCGCCAGGCAGGCCAGTGTGGCCGCCAGCATCAGCAATAGAGCCACAATGCCAAACACCCAAGGATCGAGCGCCTCCGTCTTGAAGAGCATTGCCTGAATCAGCCGCGTCACGCCTGCACTTGCCGCAAGTCCGGCAACAAGGCCCAGCATCGCAGGCCGCAAACCGTCGCCCAGCATCTGGCGCAGGACTTGTTTACGTTCGGCGCCCAGCGCAAGGCGAATGCCAATTTCGCTGGTGCGCTGCGCCACAATGTACGACAGTACTCCGAAGAGGCCGGCCACAGCCAAAAGCAACGACAGCGAAGCGAAGCCCGCGAGCAGTGTGGAAGTAAAGCTCTGATCCACGGTCGACTTGCCCTGCAACTGATCCATGGTGAGTACGTCGGAAACAGGCAAACTGGGGTCGAGCTGCGCGACCAGCTTCTGCACCGGGAGCGCGAGCTGCTCCACATTACGGCTGGAGCGAATTACCAGCTCGCTGCCATTTGCTAATCCGGAATAAATTGAGAAGTACATCATTGGCTGGGGATCGTCGGCCAGATCGTAGCGCGTGTCTGCCACGACGCCTACGATCTCAAGGCTCTTGCCATCAACGTTCAGATGCTTGCCGATCGGTTCTTCATTGGGAAAGTACTGTTTTGCGAACAACCCGCTGATGACTGCCTCGTTGGCGCCGTCGAGCCGCTTGCTTTGATCGAATGTGCGACCACGCAGAATGGGGATCTGCATAGCCCGAAAGTATCCTGGGTCAACGGACCGATTGATTGCGTCGAGTGCCGCGCCTTGCGGCAAAGGCGGATGTTCGACGACGCTGAATCCATCGTCAGTCCAATATCCTTGACCAGGAACCGCTACCGCATAGCCGGCAGCTTCAACGCCGGGCAGCGCGCGAACGCGGTCAATCAGAGAGGAATAGAGGTTCACAATCTCCGCGGGCTTGCCGTATTTGCCACCGAACAAATCGATGCGCATGGTGAGCACATTATCGGTGGCGCAGCCTAGGTTTGAGGCGCGCAGTTGCTGATAGCTCTTGAGCAGTAATCCAGCGCCGACCAGCAGCACAACTGTCAACGCAACCTGCAAAGCCAGCATGGTTTTATGCAGCTTGGCGCGTACATGGCCGGTGCCGGCAGTTCGCGCGGCATCCTGCAAGGTGGCGAGCAGGCCGCGGTCCGGCGCTCGAAGCGATGAAGCCGCTGCCGCCAGAATTGCGCAAAAGACAGTGAGTCCAATCGTGACTGCCACGACCACCGCATCAATATGGATTGCCTCCACCCGCAGCGTGTCTTTACGCGCAGCAACGAACCATTGCAGCAGTCCTTCAGCCAATGCCATGCCGGCTGCTGCTCCTAAGAAACAAAGAAGCAGGCTTTCTATCATGCGCTCGCGCAGCAGGCGCAGCCAGCCGCCGCCCAGCGCCGCGCGTATCGCCTGCTCTTTCTTTCGCGCCGCGGCGCGAGCCAGCAGCAGGTTGCCCATATTCAGGCAAGCAATCAGCAGCACGCAGCATGTGGCAGCCAACAGCATATAGAGCGGAACCCTGAGGAATCCCACCATATTTTCGAGCAGAGGATGCACATTGGCGTTCTTGCCGACAAATGGATTGTCGGCATGCTGATCGTGAAGTCTACTCGAGATGAGCGCGAGATCGGCCGCGGCCTGCGCTACCGTTGTGCCCGGCAGTAGCCGGCCCACGACGAGAAATTGATGCGCGCCCAGGCTCTGCATGCGATCGGCCGGCGTGTATTTGTATGCGGGCGTCCAGAGCTGCGTGGATGGTGTCGGAAATGCGAACCACGCCGGCATTACGCCAATCACGGTGTAGCTCTGCCCGTTCATGTGGACCGTTTGATTCACAATTCCGGGGTCCGCGCCAAAGCGGCGCTTCCACAAACTCGAGCTCAGAATCACTACGCCGTTGGCCGAGGGCCGGTCGTCGGATTCGATAAAGTCGCGGCCAAGCGCGGGCTTAACGCCGAGGGTTGAGAACAGGTTCCAGGTGCACTGCTCGCCATGGAGCATTTCCGGCAACTGGCCGCCTGATGCCGAAAGGCTCATTTCGGCCTCGCCGTAAAGCGCGAGACTGGCAAAGGAGTGGTTGCGCTCTCTCCATTCGGCAAAAGCCCCCGGCGCCACCACGGTGTCTCGAGGATTTTCGTCGGCAACCTTGCTTTCGTATACCGCAGTGAGCCGATCAGGATCGTAGAAAGGGAGCGGCTTGAGCAGCACGCTGCGCACCACCGTGAATTGTGTCACAGTAGTTCCGATGCCCAGCGCCATTACGCCAATGGCAATGGCCGCAAATCCCGGGGTGCGAACGAGCGAGCGCATTGCAATACGAAGATCGCGCCCCAGCGACTCCAGCCAGTTCCAGCTCCACGCCGCGCGGGTCTGTTCGCGCACCAGCGCCGGATTACCGAATGCGCGCAACGCCGCATAGCGCGCTTCTTCTGCGGTCATGCCTGCGGCGCGATTCTCTTCAATCTGCGCTTCAACATGGAAGCGGAGCTCTTCATTGAGCGCCGCGCCGGCACTGCGCCGAGCAAACAGCATTTGAAGCCGCATTTTTAGCTGGTCGATCCACCGCATCGCTGCCTCCGATCTCGGTCCCTAGTTCCCTGCCTTTATCATGCTTCGCCTACTACCAGGTTGATGGCGGCCGAAAGCCGGCCCCAGTTCGCAAATTCCGTTTCAAGCTGTTTGTGTCCGGCTGCCGTGAGCGCATAGAACTTCGCCTTCCTACCGGTTTCGCTCTCAGCCCATTTCGCCTTGATCCAGCCCTGCTGCTCAAGCCGATGCAATGCGGGATAAAGCGAGCCTTGCTGCACCTGCAGCACTTCGCCCGAGACCTGTTGAATGCGCTTGGCAATCGCCCAGCCGTGCATGGCGCCAGGCGTGAGAGTTTTCAAGATGAGAAGGTCGAGAGTTCCCTGCACCAGATCGCTTGGTTTTCCCATGCCTAGATTATCTACACTATCTTTTGTAGATAGTCAAGGTATCGAGTCCGAAGAGGAAGAAAACGAGTCTCCCGCGCTTCGCCAGAACTGGTCTCTGCCGTGAGTTTCGCGAATGCAAGCCTTGGCGATTTCACCAGAATCGTTGTATGCTCCATTCGCGGAGGACTTCTCAAAACGATGGGACATGCGCCGGTAAGAGTGATTACCATTGAGCGCGAGTACGGTTCGCGCGGGGGAGAGTTTGCGCACGATCTTGCCGAGCGGCTTGGTTGGCGCCTGCTCGATGCCGAACTTATCAATCGTGCAGCCCAGGCGGCAGGCGTTGACCCCAAAACCGCCGCCCGATTCGACGAGCGACTCGATCCCTGGTACTACCGCTACGGCAAACTGTTCTGGCACGACTCATCGTTCTCAAGCATCGGCAAGGGCGAAGATCATGTCTTCGATTCAGAGAAGATGCTCGAAATCATCAAGCAGCAGATACTAAAGGCCGCAAGCGAAGGCAATTGCGTTATCGTGGGTCGCGGCGCGGCCTGCGCGCTGGCCGGCCATCCCGGCTGTTTTCATGTATTTGTCTATGCCACGTCCAAGGCCAAGCGAGATTGGTTTGCCCGCGCGTTTCCCAACCAGGCCGACAACGCCGAGCAGCACCTGGCCGCATTCGACAAGCGCCGCGCCATGGTGATCCGCAAGTTTTATCAGCAGGAGTGGTGCGCCCGCGGCCTCTACCACATGCAACTCAATTCCTGCATCGGGAACGAAGCCATGATTCGCGCTGTTGAGAGTTCCGCGGGCGTCGGAGCCCACGCCGAGGTTGCGCCGCCGGGCGACTGCTCTACGCCGGCGGACACGGCTTCGGCTGCAAACTAAACAGCTCTCCGTTCCACCCGCGCTCCGATCCGCGTAAATATTTCCCACGGAATTGTGCCCGTAGCATCGGCATGGTCGAAAGCCGTAATCCGGTCCTCCCCCTGCGCGCCAATAATGACGACCTCGTCGCCCGCCTCGATGCCTTCAATCTCAGTTACGTCGATAACCGTCTGATCCATGCTCACGCGGCCCACAATCGGAGCGCGCTGCCCATGCACCAGCAGGCTGAAACGGTTGCCGAGTTTGCGGTCGAGTCCATCCGCATATCCAAGGGCCACCAGCGCCAGCCGCATCGGCTCGGTGGCAACAAAGGTGCTGTTGTAGCCAACCGCCGCGCCAGCCTCAACATGCCGCACGCCCACCACCTGTGACTTCCATTCCAGCACCGGCCTGAGCGCCTCGCGCGCGGCCTTCAATCCGGCAGGCTCTGCTGTCGCAAAATCAGGATCGAATCGCGGCGCCAAACCATAGAGCGCAAGCCCTGGCCGAATCATCGCCTTCATGCCGTGGCGCGCGGCCAGTTCGGCGATTGCGCCCGCCTCGCCAGAAAGCAGTGCCGCCGAGGCGCCCACGTTCAGCCACTCGGCAAACTGGCCGGCAAGCTCAATGCGGTCCAGCGTCTCGGCGAGTCGCGCAAGCTGCTCTGCGTTCACCCGGCCGTCTGCTTCGTCGGCTGCGAACAGGTGCGTCATCACACCCTCAAGCCGAAACGGCGATCCGGGCGTAATGCGCGCCAGCATCGGGACCAGACTCTCCGGGCTGACCCCTTGCCGGCTCATGCCGGTGTCGATCTCAAGATGCACCGGCAGCGAACCCGCGGAAATGCCTGCCACGCGCGCCGCCTTCTCCAGTTCGTCCAACTGCCACTGCTCCCAGACCAGCGGCGTCAGTCCGTGACGGATCACGGCCTCGCCCTGGCCTGTAAAGACGCCGCCGATGACCAGGATGTGCGGACTGCCATCGGAATTCGCTGGACAAAGCACCCGCGCCGCCACGCCCTCTTCCACGCTGTTAACGCCCAGCCAGCTCGCGCCTGCCCGCACCACTGCCGGCGCGCAAATTGCGAGCGAGTGGCCGTAGGCGTTGGCCTTCACAATGGCTAAAACTTCGGCGTCAGGCTCCGCCAGCTTCTTGAGGAATCGGAAGTTGTCTTCGAGGGCATGGGTGCTGATTTCAACCCAGCAGGGGCGCGTTGGCATTGGTTGATTCAAACTATAAGTTTAACGCCCCAATGTTCGAATCCCGTGTCACACTGAACGTGCGGATATCCACTGACGCCGGAATTCACGACCCAGACCTTAGCATGTCCAATCCAGAACCGCCTTTGCTGCGTCCATACAAGTAGCAGCATCGCAGAAAGCGAAAATTTGCAGCCTGTAACCCCAATGCGGAAGAGAAGGGCCCAGTTTTTGGCGCTCTCGCTCGTGGTACATATTCTGCTCTTGACGCTGGGTTTGCACATAATCCGCAGCCTGCACCGTCCGGCCGTCGTGGCCGAGGTCCCGCTCAAGTTCTATGCTGCACAGCTCTTTATTCCCGGCGGATCAAACAAGATAAAGCCTTCGCCCAAGCCCTACGGCCGCAAAGTTACGCCGCCTCCGCCCGATCAAAACACGACTCCGGCATCCGATCGCGTCTCCTACAATGCGCCCCCAACGCCGGCCGGCCATCTTCGTTCCGCCGATCATGACCCAGTGCCCGGCACCGGTGTTGACACCCAGAGCGCCGACCCCGCATTTCCGATCTTCTCGCCCCGGCCGCCCGTAATTGATCGCTCGCTCCTGCCCGCTACCAGCCAGCAGGTCATTGTTGACGTTAAGCTGAGTGCAACGGGCGACGTGCTTGAGGCCACACTGGTAAAAGGCGTTGGTAACGCGCTCGACCAGCTTGTTCTCGACACCGTGAAAACCTGGCGATTCCATCCCGCCACCATCAACGGAAACGCAGTCCCCACTGAGGATGAGCTGATTTTCCCCTTCGACCAGAGCTATCCCATCGCCGAATCGTAGGCCGCGATTCACAACCCTCGACCCACCAGCGCCCAAGCCACCACCGTCTCGCCCGCCGCCCCAGCTTCGGCAAGCATCTCCACCTCAAGCTCATGCGGAATCGGCATCTCACACGCGGCCACCTGCTCGGGCGTCGCACCGTTGAAGCACAATTCGCAGTGTCCCAGCCCCTCAGAGCCTTCTTCGCCCTCCATCCGCACCGGAGGCCCAAACACGCGGCAGGTCATCGGCCTCCACTCATACACGCCGCACAATCCAGTCGCAGGGTCGAGCGCCGGACATGCCGCTTCGGTTGCGAACTCCTCAAATCGCTCCCGCTCCTCGTCACTCTCGCCCAGCCGGCCCGTCTCCTTGTCGCCGGGAAACTCGGCACCATACTCGGCAATCCAAGCCCGCGCCCGATCCAGGATGATCGCCGCAGTCCTGGGGTCTGCCGCGCTCAATGCATCCATCCCGGCCCGCAACCGCGCCGCATCAAGCTGGTTGATTGCGAAAACCCCGTAGCAACATTGCGTGCATCCCGGCCGGCACACTAGCCATTCACCCGCCTGCTCTGCTGCGCGGGCAAGCGAAGCATCCATAATCTGCACAAGTTCACGGTCAGCCGAAGGCAATCGCATTGCCGCAATCATAACCCCGCCATGCTGTTTCCTTTCTGGAACAGCCCAGAACTAGCGGCGGTGTGCACTTTAAGCCAGACATGACCATTGCAACTCATCCATCATCGACCCCATCTATATGCAGGTAACGACACTGCTTCAAGGAAGCTATCGCATGAAAAGTTTTTTCAATCACACCCGAACCTGGCTGCTGCTTGCCATGCCGGTCTGCGTCTGGCATCCATGTGCACAAGCTGGCCCGATGCCGGTTCACCATGTGCAAGGCACCCTTCACGGCTTTCTCGAAATGCGTGCGGGAGATAGTCGCGTGGTGGCTTCAGGAGACATAGTTGAGTTGGTCCGGGGCGACCGCGTCACGATTGAAACGCTATTCCAATTCAAAGATGGCTCCACTGACGAAGAAATTACAGTTTTGACGCAACGCCGCACCTTCCAGCTCGTCACCGACCACCACATTCAAAAAGGGCCTGCGTTTCCGCATCCCATAGACGCGATGATCGACGCCCATAGCGGGCAGGTGACTGTTCGTTCCACGGGAAAAGATGGTAAAGAAGAAGTCAAGACTGAGCATGTTGACCTGCCGCCGGACCTGGTGAACGGGATGGTCCCACTGTTGGTAGAAAACCTGGGCCCCGATGCGCCCGAAACAACAGTTTCAATGCTGGTCTTCGCTCCCAAACCACGCGTGGTGAAACTTGTCATCTCCAAGAGCGGCGAAGGCGATTTTTCGCTCGGCGGCACTGCTCGAAAGGCGATCCATTATGAAATCAAGATCGACCTGGGCGGGGTGGCTGGCGTAATTGCGCCCCTCATCGGTAAGGCGCCTCCGAATATTCAAATCTGGACCGTCGGCGGCCAAGCTCCCGTCTTCGCGAGGGAACAGGGGCCCCTCTATCCCGACGGTCCAGTGATGACGATCCAATTGGCCAGCCCGGTTTGGCCGGAGTCGCTGCAGGTGGGCGATTAGGGAAGTTTTCAATGCCTGCCGCCGCGCCATTTCTATATAAGAAATCCGGCGACGTCGATCTCGTGCTATAAACAGCTCGAGGTCACCTGTGTTTTATCTCGAGCGCATCCCCGCCGCTCCGCTCAGTCGCTTTGTGCAGATTCTGTGGTTTGCACAGGTGCCTACGGCTGCGCATCGCTACGAGCGCATTTTGCCCACCGGCTGCACGCAGGTCATCCTCAACCTTGAGCGCGATTGCCTGCATGATTGCCTTGAAGGAGGGCCCGACCAGCTCGTCTCTCCTGCGCTTGTAATCGGCAGCCGGTCCAACTTTGAAATCGTAGCCGCGCGCGACATGGCTTCGCTCATCGGCATCTCGTTCAAGCCCGGCGGATTCGCGGCCTTCGCCGGAGATGCAGTCGATCGATTCAGTAACCTGAGCATTCCGCTCGATGCCGCGTGGGGCGCAGCTTCGCTCTCCCTGCGCAGCCGCCTGCGCGAGACTGACGATATTCGCACCCGCTTCAGGATCGTTGAGGCGTTTCTGCTTGAACGGCTCACTACTTGCGCCCGACCCCAGGCCGATTCGCGGCGGCAACTCGTCGAGTTTGCTGTTTCCAACTTTGGCAACGCGCCTGTGCTCTCGACCGTCAGCGAAGTTGCGCGGCGAGCCGGCCTGAGTGAGCGCCGCTTCTCGCAGATCTTCCGCGAAGAAGTCGGGCTATCACCCAAAGTCTGGTGTCGCATCCAGCGATTTCAGCGCGCCGTCCGCATGCTTCACTCGGGTGCCGACGTCCACTGGGCCGAGTTGGCGCTTGATTGCGGCTTCTACGACCAGTCTCACTTCGCTAATGAGTTCCGCGCCTTCTCCGGTGTCGACGCCTCCACTTACTCCGCCAGCCGGACGCGCTGGGTGAACCACATTGCCGTTTCGTAGCGCCGGCGTCCAATCTGAGCCGCTTCCGATTTTTCCAAGATCGAACTGGCAGAGACAGGCTACCTTGATTGCATAGCCGATCAAGTCGCATCAAAACGGATCGGCCCTAAACAGGAGATTCCCCATGCCGGAAGCAACGCCCCACACCAAATCGACCGTGATTCCTTCGTTCCGCTACAACGACGCCAAAGCCGCAATTGAATGGCTCTCGAATGTATTCGGATTCGAGCGACACGCGGTGTATGAAATGCCCGACGGCTCCATCGCCCATGCTGAGCTCGCGCTCAACGGCGGCATGATCATGCTCGGTTCGCAGCGCGACGACGAGCACGGCAAGAGATTCAAGTCGCCCAATGAGCTTGGCGGAGTTGAAACTCGCAGCTCTTACATCGTTGTGACCGATGCCGACGCTGCTTATGCTCGCGCGCAGGCCGCCGGTGCAACGATCATTCGCCCCATCCAGAACACCGACTACGGCAGTCGCGAGTTTGCTGTGCTCGATCCCGAAGGCCACTCGTGGAGCGCGGGCACCTACGATCCGTGGCAGCCGCACTCTTAGTTGCGTAGCTTAATGGTTCTCGTTTGCTCCGTGCCATGCGATATATTCATGGGGAACTCAAAGCGAGGTCCCAATCGTGCGGCTTACCCTGTCTTGCACTCCGTTTCTCTGCGCGCTCATTACTTGCGGAGTGGCTGCGTCCACCGCTTCGCTCGCGGCGCAAAGCCTGTTACTTGTCGACCAGAAGGGCGACACCAGCCTGGCCATCGTCGACGCTGCCTCTGGCAAAGTAATCACATCGGTCGCCGAGAACGGCGTTACCGGCCACGAGGTGGCTGCTTCGCCCGACGGCCGCCTTGCCTTCGTTCCCATCTACGGCAACAGCGGCGTTGGGGCGCCCGGCACCGACGGCGCAAACATTGTGGTCGTCGACCTTGCGGCGCATAAGCTCGTGGGCAATATCGCCTTCACCCACGGCGTGCGCCCGCACTACGCAGTCTTCGGGCCTGACGGGTTGCTCTACGTCACCACCGAGATCGATAAAACCGTTACCATTATCGATCCCAAAAGGCTGACGATCGTCGGCGCAATCCCCACTGGCCAGCCTGAGAGCCACATGTTGGCCATCGCACACAACGGCATGCGCGGATACACGGCCAACGTCGGCCCGGGAACGGTTTCGGTGCTCGACATCAAGGCGCGCAAAACGCTCGCGGTGATTCCCGTCTCCGGCCATGTACAGCGCATCGCGATCTCGACTGACGATAAGTGGGTGTTTACTTCAGATGTGGCGCAGCCCCGGCTCGCCGTCATCTCTACCGCAAGCAACAAGGTTGCATCGTGGGTGTCGCTCAACGGCCTGGGCTACGGCGGAGCAGTGACTCCCGACGGCCGCTGGTTCCTAATCGCCATACCCCATGCGAATAGTGTGGATGTGATCGACCTCGCAACCATGAGGCTGGCCAGGTCAATCCCAGTTGCAGCCAGCCCGCAGGAAGTACTGGTGAGCCCCGACGGAAAGAGAGCATACGTCTCATGTGCCGGCGCAAACCAGGTGGACGAGATCGACCTCGGCGCGTGGAAGGTGTCGCGCAGTATCGCAACCGGCAAGGGGACAGACGGGCTTGGGTGGGCGAAGGGCGAGTGAACCGTCCCTCTACCCGATCGGCTGATCCCAGTTTTCAAGCGCGCTTTGGAACTCGACCATGAACCGGCCCGCGTCGGCGCCGTCGATAGTCCGATGGTCAAAGCCGAGGCAGTAATACTGCATCGAGCGAATCGCGATGGTGTCGTTGTCATCGTCGTCGGTAAGCACCACCGGTTCCTTGCGCAAACCGCCGATAGCGAGAATCGCCGACTCGGGCTGGTTGATAATCGGCGTGCCGTATTCGCCGCCGAAGACACCCGCATTGGTCAGCGTGAAGGTTGAACCCGAAGCTTCATCGGGAGTGAGCTTCTTGGTCCGGGCGCGCGTGGCAAGGTCGTTGATCGTCATTGCCAGCTCTACAAAGCTGCGCTTCTGAGCCTCGCGAACCACCGGCACAATCAGTCCCCATTCAAGCGACACGGCAATACCCAAGTGGATGTTGGCGTGGTAGTGAATCTGCCCGTCCACCAGCGATGAGTTCACAATGGGAAACTTGCGCAGCGCCTGCACCGCTGCCGCCGCGATGAACGGCATGTAGGTGAGCTTGACACCGTTGCGCTGTTCGAAATTCTCTCGTTCGCGTTCACGCAACCGCGCAATGCGCGTCATATCGATCTTGTAAATCATGTGCGCGTGCGGAGCAGTATCAACGCTCTCTTTCATGCGCTGCGCAATAATGGCCCGCATTTTCGTGAGCGGCTGCACGGTGCCAATCAACGCAGAAACCGCGGGCAACGGTGCCCCTGACTGCGCCTTAGGTGGCGCCTGCGGCGGGGCTGCCGTCTTAGACGGACCTTTCTGGCTCAGGTGGCCAAGAATATCGTCCTTGGTAATCCTGCCTGCTGAGCCAGTACCGCGCACTTGCGCCAGGTTCACGCCGTGCTCTTTGGCAATTTTCCGCACCAGCGGCGATGAGCGAATGCCCTCGGGGTCCTGAACTGGAGCGGCCTCTTCCGCGGATTGCGGCACGGGAACCGTGTCAATGCCATCCGGAGCGGTGGTCTCAATCGGCTCACCTGCGGCAGTCGCAACAGGCGCGCTTTGTCCCAATTCGCCGCCGATCACAGCAACCACCGTGTTGATGTTGACCGTGGTGCCCTCTGGCGACCTTATCTCGGTCAGTACGCCGGCTGCAGGCGAAGGAATCTCCGCGTCAACCTTATCGGTTGAGATCTCGAACAGCGGCTCGTCTTTCTCGACAGTATCGCCCGGCTGCTTGAGCCACTTGGTAATGGTCCCCTCAAATATCGACTCGCCCATCTGGGGCATGACCACGTCGGTTGGCATCAATCCCTCTTTCCGCAAGTGGACCGGCCTGAAAGAGCGGTCCCACGGGGCTATGGCCCCAGACTAATTTTATGGGCCTCACCGACACGAGTAAACTCATGCCCTGATACAGAACTTCTCTCCCACGTCCTTATGAGCTGCCTCTATGCCCTGACCGGTGGCTCCGGCCGCTGCTGTAGCTGCTCAATCTGCTTCGGTACTTTCAGCGGCACGCCCACAACAGGTCGAGCCTGCGCGTCTGTGGCCTGGGCGTCGCTGATGCGATGCGCTATTTCTAAGAGCGAATCATCCAGCACTGCGAGATTGTCTACGAACTCAATCGGCTGCTCAAACACGCGGCCAAACTGCGCGGCCACGCGCTGCGCCAGCGATTCCAACTCCAAGGTCGCGGTCGGCGCCGATCTCCCTGTCCGCGCAATCTCTTTTTCCAGGCTGGTCACCGGCCGGTCGGTAATGCCGCAGGGGTTTATAAGCCCGAACCCGTCAAGATCGGTGGTCACGTTGAAGGCAAAGCCGTGCGACGTGATGCCGCGCGAGACGTGAATACCAATGGCGCCGACTTTACGTTCTCCGGCGGGCGGATCGCTGGCCTTCTTCGTTCCACAACTCTTTTCCAAATCGCCACCGTTTACGCCGCACCAGACGCCGGTCAAGCCGCAAATGCGCTCTGCCGTGACGCCAAACTCCGCGCACAGCCTGATCAGCGCTTCCTCCATCAGCCTGACAAAGTCGACTGGCCCGAGGCGCTTCCCGGTTGCGGGATTGCGCATTTCGCGCAGGTTGAAGATGGGGTATCCAACCAGTTGGCCAGGGCCGTGCCAGGTAACGTCGCCGCCGCGATTTATTTCGTGCAGCGTGACGCCCCGCGCTTGAAGCATCTGGTTCGAGGCCAGAATATTGGCTCGGTCGGCATTGCGCCCCAGCGTGAGAACGGATGGGTGTTCGAGCAGCAGGAGTACGTTGCCCACCCGCTCTTCAAAGCGCAAGTTGACCATCTCGGCCTGAAGGCGAAGCCCTTCGGCATATTCCACGCGACCGAGATAGAGATAATGAATCACAGGCCCCTGCATTTGATTTTATGTCCAGAGCTCGAGACTCTGAATCTGTGTTATGCGGGAGCCTGTGCCGTGGTTATGCGTCGATGGTCTTGGCTTTCGCCTCGAACAGCGGCGTGAAGTTGTTTTTGTAGCGCCAGAAGAGGAACAGCCACATTGCCGTAACCGCCCCGGCCATGGGGATGCCATGGTTATCCATCAACAGCCCGGTCAGGAAGATATTCACGATGATCGGTCCGAGGATTGTCAGCCCAAGCGGCACAAACCTGTTACCGCAAAGCAGCAGCCCGCCTACCGCCTCGAGGAATCCAACCACCGCAAAGTACTTGGTAGCGACCATCACGCCGATGAATTCGCCAGCGGCGCCGGTCGGCATCGGGCCGGTGGGAAAGAGTGCGTGAATTTTGTTGAGCCCGAATACAAAAAAAACGAGACCCAGCAGGATACGGAGGATCATAGTGGCGATTTTCATTTGCTCTCCTTCAACTTTAGTTGAGCCTGGTGGGGGCTGCAGCGCGGCCATCGGTCATAGAGAACCCCATGTGACTTAGGGGAAAGTCGCAAAGAAATGACTGATAGTGGCGCGGCGTCAGGCGATTCACATGTTAGCCCGATTTGGTTGCATAGTGAAGAAAAATTTTGACTTGGCAGTAGATTCTCTCACTTGCAAGTCAACTCCCCCTGCCGCTGAAGGCCGCTTCGGACCGTCGTCGCCCTGAATTCGCACGACGGTCGGATACGAGATTATGCCGATCCAGGCAAATACAGCCCGGACGACGCTGCCCGGCAATCGAGCACACACTTACCTTATTTCTTAAAACCCCGTACACTATCCCTTGGCAGGAGGACTGGGCGGTCGCTGCCGTATTTCTCTGCCAAAACGGGGAGATGCGGGAGAGGAAAGTCCGAACTCCGCAGGGCAGTGTGCCGGATAACGTCCGGGACGCAGGTTTCAAAGCCTGTGGACGGCCAGTGCCACAGAAAAAATACCGCCGGGTGCGCGTGCTTCGGCACGAGCGTCTGGCCCGAAGGGCGTATGCCTGGACGGCCAGTCCCGAGTAAGGGTGAAAAGGTGCGGTAAGAGCGCACCGCTCCGGCAGTAATGACGGAGGCAGGGTAAACCCCACACGGAGCAAGACCAAATAGGGAGGGAGGCGTGGGCCAGGAACAAGGCCGCGCCCGGCATCTGCCCGATGCCGTAAGGCTGTTCCAATGTTGTTGCCGAAACCTCCGGGTAGGTCGCTGATGAGCGTTCGCGGTAACGCGGCGCCTAGAGGAATGACCGCACACGACAGAATTCGGCTTATAGGTCCTTTTGCCGAATTCTAAAGCAGCACACCAGCCCCGGTTGGCCTCAAGCCGCCGGGGCTGACCATTTTGCAGCGGACTCGAGGCAATCGCTATCCGCGGTTCCCCGTTCCCTAGCCCCTAGCCCCTACCTTTATTACACCGGCGGCGGGTTGCGCTCGGCAAAGTTGCGCTGGTGCCAATAGGGGTAGACGGGAGTAACGGCGCTGGCCTTGTCGAGGTCGGCGATCTGCGCTTCGGTCAGGTTCCAGCCAACTGCGCCCAGGTTCTGCTGCAATTGCTGCTCGTTGCGCGCGCCCACAATGACAGATGAAACCGTGGGCCGGTGCAGCAGCCAGTTGAGGGCGATCTGCGGGACTGTTTTGCCGGTTTCGGCAGCTACGGCATCGAGAGCGTCAACCACTTTGTAGAGGTGCTCGTCCGGAACCTGGGGACCGGCTTCGGCAGTTTTATGTAGGCGGCTGAGTTCGGGGATTGGTTGACCGCGACGGAGTTTACCGGTGAGGCGGCCCCAGCCGAGTGGGCTCCAAACCAGCGCGCCGACCTTCTGGTCCGTTCCGAGGGGCATTAGTTCCCACTCGTAGTCGCGGCCGATGAGCGAGTAGTAGACCTGGTGAGCAACGAAGCGGGTCCAGCCGTAGCGGTCGGCCACGGCAAGCGATTTCATGAGGTGCCAGCCGGAGAAATTTGACGCTGCAATGTAGCGCACCTTGCCCTCGCGGACAAAAGTGTTCAGCGTCTCCTGTACCTCTTCGATCGGCGTGAGCGCGTCAAAACCGTGCAAGTGGTAGATGTCGACGTAGTCGGTGCCCAGGCGGCGCAGGCTGGCTTCGAGGGCCACGCGCAGGTGGTAGCGTGAAGTGCCACGGTCGTTGGGCCCGTCGCCCGTGGGAAAGTAGGCCTTGGTGGAGACGAGCACGCGGTCGCGCTTCTCTTTTATGGCCCGGCCGAGGATGAGCTCCGAAGCGCCGTCAGAGTAGCCGTCGGCTGTGTCGAACAGGTTGATGCCGGCATCGATGCAGACATCGACCAGGCGCTTGGCTTCGGCGTCCTGCGTAGTGCCCCACGCCTTGAAGAACTCGTTTGTGCCGCCGAATGTGCCGGTGCCGAAACTGAGCGCTGAAACCTTGAGGCCTGAGCCTCCCAGAAGACGGTATTCCATGGCTGGTGAGATGGCTTGGGGCGCGGGCGGGATTCAAAGGAATGGTTAAGCGGCGGTTGGGCGTCTCGCATGATGGGCTTTAGCGCAACATACTTTGGTCGCGGCTAGTAAATGCTATTCGCCGAGCGGGCAGCCAGACCGGCCCATATTGCGCATGCCACCGGCAAAAGAGACCACACGACGATCGTGTGGGGCAAGAACATCGCGACAATTGACGCAAAAAGCATGACCGCCGCGCCGAGGTATGTGCAATAAATCATCCCAAGCGGCCCAAGGAGCAGCGCGAGCATCACCGCAACCCAGACATTTTTGACCTGGGCTTGCGCGAGAGGGATTGAACCGATGTTCGCCTTTGGCTCGGCCTGCGGAAGGACCGCATAAGTCGCAGTTGAAACGTTGGTGGGCGAGACAGTTTCATCGATGGGCCGGTGCGCGCCGCACCCGCGGCAGAACCCTTGCTCGTCGCGTGAGGTCGATCCGCAATTCTCGCAAAAATCCAAGTGCATATTCCTCGATGCCAGATGAGTTTAATCCACGGTGGACGTTCAAACGGCATCACTTTGCCATTCAGCAATCCTGCGCCGCTTTCATTCAGCATTTAAACTAAATAAGTTATGGCCACACTGAAAGCCGTACGCGGCACGCGCGACCTTTTGCCGCCCGAAACCGAGCTTTGGAACCGCATTGAGACCACGGCAAGAGCCGTGTTTGCGCGCTACAACTTCGGCGAAATTCGCACGCCCATTTTTGAAGACACAGGCCTGTTTGCCCGTGGCGTGGGCGAAGAAACCGACATTGTGTCGAAGGAGATGTTTACGTGGGAGGACGGCGAGCGGTTCGACCAGGGAACGTTCGTAAGGTCTTGGCTGGAAGAAGTGAAGGCCGAAGGGCGGTTTGTCGGGGGGTCCGGGGGCCAATTTTCAGAGGTCCTGCGTGAGAGTGGGGTCTATTGGGTAGGTCGTCCGATCACAGGTCAACCAGAGTTCGTCACATTTGGCGAAGAAGTCACATCTCGCGCCATCCAATCCCTTCTGGCTGCTAAGACATTCGGACTAAGCCCCACGGTGATCCAAAGATATCCGCAAGAGGCCGATTACCTGCGAAGGAACGGAGTCAACTTGCGCCTGGTTGTTCCGTCGGGAAAGGCAGCGGCAACTTCGTATATTGAAACCAGCGGAGTCGAGATCGAGCAGTTTCAAAGTAAGGTCCCGGTATTCAAGTCAAAGCAGTCGCTCACCTTGCGCCCAGAAAACACGGCAGGCGTGGTTCGCGCTTACATCGAGAACAAGCTGGGCGAGACGGGCCAGTTGCAGAAGCTCTATTACATCGGTCCGCAGTTCAGGCGCGAACGGCCGCAGAAGGGCCGCTACCGGCAGTTCTGGCAGATTGGGGCTGAGGTTATTGGGCCGCCCTTCGCGGGCAGCGAATCTCCTTTGAGAGATGCGGAAGTATTAGAAATGCTGGCCACGCTGCTGGACGAGATGGGGATTACCGGCTGGACGCTGGAGCTGAACTCCGTTGGGTCGGCGGCGGACCGGGCGCGCTATAACGAGACTCTTCGCGCGGCCTTGGAGCCGGTGGTAGGAAAGATGTGCACGGACTGCCAGCGGCGGGCCGTCACCAATCCCCTGCGCGTGCTGGACTGCAAGGTGCCCGAGGATCAGCCGATCATCGCCACGCTGCCGGTAATTGCGGATTCGCTGGATGAAGAGTCAAAGAATCATTTCGCGGCAGTAAAGGCGGCGCTGGACGCGGCGGGGGTTGTGTACACGCTGAATCCGCGGCTGGTGAGGGGCCTCGACTACTACACGCGGACGACGTTTGAGTTTACGCATGGCGGGCTGGGCGCGCAGAACGCAATTTTGGGTGGCGGGCGTTACGACGGGCTGAGCGAGGCGATTGGCGGGCCCAAGGCGCCGGGGATCGGGTTTGCGATGGGGCTGGACCGGCTGGTGCTGACGCTACAGGCGCAGGAAGCGGCCCAACCCGCTGCAATGCCTGCAAAGAAGCTGGATGCTTACATTGCGCCGCTGGGTGAGGACGTGAATGCGGCCGCGCTGGCTCTGGCGCGCGAACTGCGTCGCGGAGGCCTGAGCGTGGAGCTGGGCGACGGCAGCTTCCGCCTGAAAAAGTCGTTTGAAGCCGCCGACCGTGTCGCGCGGAAGATCGTGATCATGGGCGAAGATGAGCTGGCTTCCGGTATCCTGACAGTGAAGGACTTCGCCACAGGAACGCAGTCCAAGGTGCCGCGCGCCGAATTGCGCGATTTCCTAAAGAATTAACCGCAATCATGTGGACCCTCTTGGTCTCCCACCCTAGCCGCAACAACAGAAACGCGGCGAGAGTGGGGCACCCGAAATTCTGCGAGGGGAGAGGAAAAGGGTTAGGGTAGTGCTCGACTTTTTAGGCAATCTTGAACGTACGGATATGTGCGGCACGCTGCGTGCCGCTGACGCAGGCCGGCAAGTGGTGCTGATGGGCTGGGTGAACCGGCGCCGCGACCACGGCAACCTGATCTTTCTTGACGTGCGCGACCGCACCGGCATTGCACAGGTGGTGCTTGACAAGGAACTGACGCCTGACGGCCACTCGCGGGGCGAGCAGGTGCGACCGGAATATGTCGTCGCCGCTGTTGGCAAGGTGCGGCTGCGCGGCCCCGACGCCATCAATCCTAAAATGCCCACCGGCGAAGTTGAGATTGAGGCCACCGAGCTGCGCGTGCTGAATGACACACGCCTGGCGCCGTTCTCGCCCGCTGAAGAAGCAATCCAGAACGAGGAAGTGCGGCTCAAGTACCGCTATATCGACCTGCGTCGGCCTGAGATGCAGCGCAATTTCAAGCTGCGGCACGACATTACGCTGGCGGTGCGCGAGAGCCTCAGCGGCCAGGGCTTTCTCGAGATTGAAACGCCCATCCTTACCAAGTCAACGCCTGAGGGCGCGCGCGATTTTCTGGTGCCTAGCCGTGTGCATCCGGGCGAGTTTTATGCGCTGCCGCAAAGCCCGCAGATTTTCAAGCAGATTCTCATGATCTCCGGCTTCGACCGGTACTTCCAAATCGCGCGCTGCTTCCGCGATGAGGATCTCCGCGCTGACCGCCAGCTTGAATTCACGCAAGTCGATCTCGAAATGAGCTACCCGCGCCGCGAGCACGTGTTTGGCGTGGTTGAAAAATTTGTAGCAGCAGCGTTTGCCGCGGCCGGCGTAACGCTGCCCACGCCGTTCCCGCGCATTACGTACGACGACTCAATGCGCAACTACGGTACCGACAAGCCCGATCTGCGTGTGCCGGGGCTGACCGATGTGCGGCCTGCGTTTACCGATGAAAACCTGGCCACGCTGCAGATTGATCCCGCGCTGCCGGTGGTGGCGCTGCGCATTCCGAATGTGGGCGAGTTGAGCCGCAAGGAGCGCGAAGACAATCATCCGCAGTTCGATCAGAAAAAGGGCGCGAAGTTTATCGACGACTTCAAGCGGCTGGCGAAGAGCATGCCTGAAGCCGCAGCCAAGGTGCGCGAGCTTGTGGGCGCGGCCGATGGCGATTTTGTGATCGTAGTGGCGGGCGACCCGGCGCATCCAGTGAAGGCTAGCGACACCAAGTTTCCGGGCCGCCTCTCGGAGCGCGAGATTAATGTGTACGCGGCGGCGGGCAATTTCCGTTCTGAACTTACGAAGAAGTACGCCGACCGGCACAAGGCGTTTCAGATTACCGATGAGGTCGTGCAGAACGCTCATGCGCGGAATGCAGCAAGCGAAGCCGTAGAAGGCAGCGCGGCCTTTCAGCCAATCTGGATCGTCGATTTCCCGATGTTCGAGTTCGATTTGGCCTCGGGCAAATGGATGCCCGCGCACCATCCGTTCACTGCGCCCTATGAAGCCGATATGGCGAACCTGGTGAGCGATCCGGCCAGTGTGCGCGCCGATTGCTACGACTTGGCGATGAATGGACTCGAGCTTGGGTCTGGTTCAATCCGCATTCACCGCAAAGACGTTCAGCAGCAGATTTTCGCATCCTTGGGAATTTCGGATGAAGACGCGCACAAGCGGTTCGGGTTCTTCCTCGATGCGCTGGAGTACGGCACGCCTCCGCACGGAGGAATTGCGCTGGGGCTCGACCGCATTGTGATGCTGCTGGCCGGCGCGGCCAATCTGCGCGAGGTGATCGCGTTCCCCAAGACGGCCAAGGCGATCGACCTGATGGCGGAAGCGCCGACTACGGTGACTGAGCAGCAGTTGCGGGAGTTGGGGATCAAGGTGGCGAAGAGCTAGCTTACGCCCACTCGCCTTTGCGCATCAGCGGTTCCGTTTCACCGGTTGACGTGATGCCGTCGATGTCGAGCTCGCCCGACCCGATCATCCAGTCCACATGAATCAGGCTCTCGTTGGCGCCGCGGGCGGCTAGTTCTTCTTTCGATAACTTGTCACCGTTGCGTACGCATGATGAGTATGACTGGCCGAGCGCGATGTGCGATGCGGCATTCTCATCGAAGAGCGTGTTGAGGAAAATTACGCCGCTCTGCGCAATGGGCGATGAATGCGGAACGAGCGCCACTTCTCCCAGCCGGCGCGCGCCATCGTCGGTGTCGATCAGCTTCTCCAATACCTCTTGCCCGCGCGTGGCTTTGGCCTCAACAATGCGGCCCTCAGAGAATCGCACCTGGATGCCTTCGATCATGGTGCCCAGGTGCGAGAGCGGCTTGGTGGCAGTGATGGTGCCTTCGGCGCGCGCCTTGTGTGGCGTGCTAAAAACTTCTTCAGTCGGCATGTTGGCGATGCAGTAGATGCCGTTGCCCGCAGTGGTGCCTCCGCCGAGCCAGAGGTGGTCGTCAGCCAGGCCGAGGCGAAAATCCGTCCCCGGCCCGCGATACTGGAGCGCGTGGTAGCGCTTTTCGTTCAACATCTTTGAGCGCTTTTGCAGGCCGTCGTCGTGGGCCTTCCATGCGCCGACCGGATCGTCGCCGCCGATGCGCGTGGTGGCGAAGATAAGGTCCCAGAGCTTAGCGAGCGCGGCTTCTGGCTCTTCTCCCGGGAACATAGCTGCGGCCCAGGCCGGCGTGGCGCTGGCAACAATGGTCCAGTTGATTTCGTGGCGGGTGATTAGCTCGAGCGCGGGGCGATAGGCAATTGAGACGGCGCGGTTGGCGCGGCCCACTTTATCGGAATCCTCGTTCGACAGCAGAGAGGGATTGCCGCCGGCGATAGCCAGGCGCGCGGTGCCGGCCTTGAAGGCCGCGCCCATGCCGTCGTAAAGCCAGCCGGGAGCGCGATCAAAGCTGGCGTCGGGCGCAGAGTGGTAGCGCATCAACGTGGCTTCGTCGTCGGTGTAGAGTGTGGTCACCAGCGTGGCGCCGGCGCGGTAGGCGTGCTCGGTAATGCGCCGGGCCAGCGGTAGCGCGTCCAGCGAGGCGGTCATCAGCAGTTCCTGCCCGGCCTTCAGGCCAAGGCCCACCTTGACGGCGACCTCCGCCAGTTGGTCGATCTTCTGTTCGAGTGTCTTGTCGATTGCGATTGCCGCGTCAGCCATGCTTCCCCCTCCAAACCTTCCATGCACAAGAGTAAATGGCGGCGTTTAACAGGCTCAAATGGCGCAATGGGCTAACGGAACTCGCCGCACCCGGTTTCCGTACCAAGATGCGATGAACGAAGCATTCAATTCGGATTGGGTTGAGCGGGAAGTTGCGCGGACCGCTGCAGCGTGGCACGCGTGTGCCAGGCTGCCGCTGCCGCCGGCAACGCGCTACACGCCAGCCGATCAACGCCGGCGCGAGGCCGAGTATGACCGGGCCATGCACACGATCGAACGCGAATCCGATGCGGTGAAACACACCCGCGCCGGTCGGCTTGCAGCACGGGAGCGCATTCTGGCCGTGTTCAGCCAGTTTGCAACCGTGGCGCTCGGGCTGCCCACTGACGCCGTGGATCTGATCACCGGCGTCTTTCTGCCCGCGGGCGCTGAATTTGCCCGCCGGTCAAGGCAATTCGACCCCGAGCTGACGATGGCGTCGATTATCCAGGCGTGCCGCAACGCGTGGACGGTGTGCGGACTGCAGCCGCTGCTCGGCGAGCCGGCGGGAATTACTCCGTCGATTGTGGGCTACAGCTTGCTTTACCCCTACACCGACAACTATCTCGATGCTGCAGGCACGTCGCCCGCGGCCAAGCGCGAGTTCTGCATGCGCTTTCGCCAGCGGCTGCGCGGAGAGACGCTTACCCCCGCCGGCGCGCATGAGAGGGCGGTATGGGCACTCTTCGAAATGGTTGAAGGCCAGTATCCGCGGGCGAACAATCCGCAGGTATTCGACAGCATGCTGGCCATACACCAGGCGCAGGAAGAGAGCATTGCGCAGTTGACGAAGAAGAGTGCCGGACTGAACCTGCCGCGGTCTTTGCGGCACGGATGGATTCGCCTGTTGCGGCCACGGCTCGAGGGCGCCCCCGCGGCCGGGCGCATACTGGCCATCAGTTGCGCCAAGGGAGGAACTTCGGTGCTGGCCGACGCGTGCCTCGCGCGCGGGTGGGTCACCGCCCAGGAAAGCCGGCTTGTCTTTGACTGGGGCGCGCTGCTGCAATTTGGCGACGACTTGCAGGATGTGCGCGAGGACTTGCGCCAAGGTTCGGCCACGCTGTTTACACGGGCCATTGCAGAGGGACTTCCGCTTGATGCGCTGGTTCGCCAGCTATTGAACTTCAGCGAGCGCGTGGGCGCGGAGATGGATGAGTTTGCGCACGGCTCGCCCGTGCTCAAGAATCTGCTGCGCACCAGTTGGCGGTCGCTGATTGTTGGCGCCATCGCCAACGAGAGAGAATTCTTTACGCCTGAATTTGTGCGCGAGATTGAAGTGACCGCACAGTTCCGCTTCAGCTTTCTCGCCGCGCGGCACAAGCGCGTGAGCCGGCGCAATGGGCTTTACGTCAACGTGTTCGACATTCTAAGCGAGTCGGGTGAGGAAGCGCCGGTGGCGCAAGGTCAGTTGTGCGCGGGAGTGGCGGGTTGAGATTCGTGCCATCCCACCCTTGACGAGGTGATGCTCCGTCAAGGATGGGCACGGAACTGTTGCGGTGGAGTGAGGATGCGGGCGGGGACGCCCGCACTACAGCCGGTCAGGAGACCGGCGGTACAAAGCTGGAGCCAGGTGACCGACTGGACAAACCTAATACTGATCGCCGAATGCCGGGTCCACGGGATTCTCGAACAGCGATGCATCGCGTGTCACAATCGTCAGCCCTGACGGCGTAACGAAATAGCGGCGCTTGTCTTCGACCGGGTCGAAGCCAATCACCGTGCCTTCAGGAATGTGGACGTCGCGATCGATGATGGCGCGGCGAACTCGGCAGTGCCGGCCGATACTGACGTGCGAAAAAATAATGCTCGACTCAACTTCGGAGTAGGAGTTTACGCGCACATCCTGCGAAAGAACCGAGCCCGAAACCATTGAGCCAGAAATAATGGCGCCCGCGGTGATGATGGAATTCACCGCCATGCCGGAGCGGCCAGGTTCGCCAAAGACGAACTTGGCCGGCGGATACTGGCGCACACGGGTGCGGATGGGCCAGCTTTTGTCGTAGAGGTTGAAAATAGGCGAGACCGAGCAAAGATCCATGTTGGCTTCGTAGTAGGCATCCAGGGTGCCCACATCGCGCCAGTAGAGCGCCTGCTTCTTGTTTTCATCCACAAAGCTGTAGGCCACCATCTTTTTCTGGCCCAGCATTGCCGGCAGAATATTATGGCCAAAGTCGTGCTTCGAGTCGGGATCGTCAGCGTCGGCAATAAGCGCCTTCAGCAGCACGTCGGTATTGAAGATGTAAATGCCCATCGACGCGTCAACGGCGTCGGGGTTGAATGGCGAACGGAAACTGGTGGATGCGGGCTTCTCTTGGAAGCCGCGCACTTCGCCTGTCGGTCCCACCTCAACCACGCCAAAACGTGAAACCTCGTCAGGCGCAATCGGCAGCGTGGCCAGCGTCACGTCGGCGTTGGTCTCCTTGTGGTGAGCCAGCATGCGGCTGTAATCCATCTTGTAGATGTGGTCGCCCGACAAGATGATGACGTGCTCCGGCTGCTCGCTGCCGATGGAGTAGATGTTCTGGTAGACCGCGTCGGCCGTGCCCATGTACCAGTTGGCTCCGGTACGCTGCATGGGCGGCAGCAGCTCAAAGAACTCGCGAAGCTCCTGCGCCACAATTCCCGTCCACCCTTCACGAATGTGCCGGTTAAGCGAGAGCGCCTTGTACTGGGTCAGGACGTACACCCTGCGCAGGCCTGAATTGATGCAGTTTGAAAGCGTGATATCAATAATGCGGTAATGCCCGCCAAACGGTACGGCCGGCTTCGCGCGATCTCGCGTTAGGGGAAAAAGGCGTTCTCCAGCACCGCCTGCGAGCAATACCCCGAGGGTGTCTTTCATTTCCATTGGTCCCCCGACCTGAAGTCGTTGGTTCTTGTCTAATTCCGCATGGCAAGGTTCGGTTAACCGGGGTTGAGCCTCCGTCGTGAGACGCCCCACCGAATAAGGTTTCGAACGCTGGAGAATACCACACGAACATCAACATTCGTCCAGCAAGCGTGTGGATGAAGTTTTAGCCGGTGGAGTTGGCCGGCGTCAACACCGTGTCCGATCCTATCCGTCAAAGTTCAGAGCCCCCGCTGCCAGCCCTCGGCTGAAATCAGGCGTTCGGATGCTGCTTTGCAGGCAGAGAGGCCCGCCTCAATACACCCTGGCTACCAGCCAGATACCCAGTTCGCCTTCCGAGTCGACCGCTTATGTCCAGTGAACTTGTACTGCACCCCGACCGAGAGGGCAAAATTGATGTCGTTTTGCGTGGTGTTGGGCGGGTAGTTGATGCCGTAGCGCGTCCACACAGCGTCGGGAGTGATTCGGAAGACCCAATGCTCAGAGCGATTCAGGTCCATGTGCCCGCCGATGATAATGGCCGGCGCAATCTGGTTGTTATAGAAGCCCACCACTTGCGGAGGATTGCCCAGCAGGTCTTTTTCGAAGTTCCCGTCGACGCCGCCAGCCAGAACATGCGCAATCAGCGCGCCGTGCTTGTTATGGGGACCGAGCCACTGCAGGCCGCCGGTAAAGAAATACTCGCTCACAAAGGGTCCCTTGATCGGGCCGCCGTTGGTATTCGCGTGGTTCGGGGCGGCGCCGCTGGTGCCAACGTAACCGCGGCCTGAGGCCTCAAGGCCCCAGTTCCGGGTAAGCCAGTATGAGCCATTGATGTCGAGACCGCCGAGATTCGCGCCCTGCAGCAGGTTCGGGCCAGCCTTCATGTGGTCGTACGCCAATCCCACCGCGAGATCGTAGCGGTTGTCGTAACGGACGTTGGCCAGCGGGTCAATCTGGACGTACTCGGGAGCTGGGGGCGCCTGGTCTTCAGCCGGAGCGGTGGTGGGCTGCTGGCTTGAGCTCGAAGACGAACTCGAACTCGGGCTCGAATTCTGGGCCTCAGCCGTCGCTCCGGCGCAAAACACAATAGCGGCAGCGGCTGCTGCAATAACAAGAAACCTTACTTGAAGACGCATCATGAACCAGCTTACAAGACCATACCGGCGAGGGACAACGCAGCCTTTCGCTTGAAATTCAGAAGTCAGGGTTCGCATCTCTCCATTTGACGCGCCCACACCAGATACCGCACTGTCTTGAGCGTCTCAGAGACCGCCCTGCCGGCGTTACTCCAACCCGATTCCGGCTCCAGCGATGGCGCCGCATGCACGCCCCACTCGATCGGCTCATGGCTGAAAATCAGTGCCGATCGCTGCAGGTGCCACGCGTTCGAAACCACCTCAGCCGAGCGCCAGCCGTGCTGGTTCATGATGCGGACGCTATAGCAGGCATTCTGAATGGTGTCGCGCGCCAGCGGCTCAACCAAAACCGCAGATTGCGGAATCCCCTGGGCCTCGGCCGCATGCGCCATCACTTGCGCCTCTACGAAGCGGTTGGCCACTGCTCCGCCGGTAAAAATTACTCTGGGAGCGACGCCGCGCTCATACTCGTGCACCGCTTCAGTCACGCGCTCCAGCTCAACCGGCGTGGGGTTGCCGTCGGAGTCGGCGGAGAAACCCAGCACGACGATTGCGTCGAAACGGGATTGAGAAGTATTTGAAAGCGGCGCGAACTGGCGGGCGAGAATGGCCCATACGAAGACAACAAAAATGGCGAGTACCGCGCCAAGAGTGCTGCGGCCCCGCCAGCTCAAACGCCGGTGTTTTGAAGCCGGACGGCGTGCAGACCGGTGCGTTGGAACATGGGCTGGCCGGCGCGATGACCTGCGTTTTTTGCCGGACGGGGGTGGGGGGCTCAAGCCGAATCGTCCTCCAGATTCAACTCTAACGCGCCGAAGGCATGCCTTCGGCAGGTCGCCCTTGCTCCCTATTCCAGATCCAGCGGCTGGCCCCAGGATGAAAACGCAATCTCATTCAGCGGCTTGCGATTCCGCGGCGCAAGCTCGCGCTTGACCAGTTCCTCGCTGCCCAGCGTGTCGGGATCGTCCTGGTAGCCGAGGGCGATGGCCGCGGCAACCTGGTAGTCCTCGGGAATTTCAAGCAGCGTCCGCGCCTTCTCGCGGTCTACGCCGCCCATCTGGTGGCTGGCGATACCCAGCGCAGTGGCCTGCAAAACCAGGTAAGCGCTGGCCGCGCCCAGGTCATGCATGGCAAACATATTCGGCGACCCGTTGCTCATTTTGGCCTTGGCCAGCCCCACAATCAGCACCGGCGCCTTGGGTGCCCAGGCCTGGTTAAAGCCCATCAGCGACTCTTGAATCTTGTCGTGGGTGGTGGTTCCGCGCAGGCCTACGATGTACCGCCAGGGCTGCTCGTTATTTGAAGAGGGTGCCCAGCGCGCTGCCTCAAAGATGCGGCGCAGATCCTGTCTGCTGACGTCCCGCGAAGTAAAGGCACGGGGGCTCCAGCGCTCCTGGAAGACTGGCAAGACGCCTTCGACCTTGGGTGCATGCTTCATTTCGTTTAATTCACTGGCGGAAACGGACATGAAAGCTCCTGGGGAAGGGAAAGTCCCGAATGCATACCTTTGATTCGTAAAGGCGGGTTGGGGATTCCGAAGTAGCGCCACACCAAGCAGCGCCACAGCAAGTAGCGCCGGGCTCCAGCCCGGGGTCCCCAACGAATGATTTTGATTCGTTGGGGCGGAGCCCGGTTGTCGTACGGGTCTCCAGACCCGTACATTGTTTCTTGCGTTATGGCCGCTGGCAAACTGGAACGCGGGGACGAGCTGTGGTAGCCTGCGGGCTTGGAAGCTCGCAGGGACAACCGGGCTGGAGCCCGGCGCTACTACGGATAGATGCGATGCAGCGTCCGCGCAAACGGAATCGTCTCTCGCACGTGGTCCAGCCCGCAGATCCACGCCACCGCGCGCTCAATGCCCATGCCGAAGCCAGAGTGGGGCACGCTGCCGTAGCGGCGCAGGTCAAGGTACCACTGGAAGGCCTCCATCGGCAGGTTGTGCTTCTCTATGCGGCTCTTCAGCAGCTCGTAGCTTGAGACGCGCTGCGATCCGCCAATAATTTCGCCGTAGCCCTCAGGAGCCAGCACATCTACGCACAGTGCGTATTTAGGATCCTTGGGGTCGGGCTCCATGTAAAATGCCTTCACCTCGGCCGGATAACGGTGCACCATCACTGGCCGGTCATATTGCGAGCTGAGCCAGGTCTCATCGGGCGAGCCAAAGTCGTTGCCGTAAACAAAGGGCGCCTCAAGGTGGCCATCTTTGTGGGCCTGGTTCAGCATTTCGGCAGCTTCGTCGTAGCGCAGCCGCGGGAACGGCGCCTTGATGGTTTCAAGCTTCGCCGGGTCGCGCCCAATCGTCACCAGCTCCGGTGCGCGGTTCTTCAGCACGCTTTGAACAATGTGCGAAAGAAAGTTCTCCGCTAGTTCCAGCAGGCCGTCGAGATCCATAAAAGCCACTTCCGGCTCAATCATCCAGAACTCGGTCAGGTGGCGGCGGGTTTTGGATTTCTCAGCGCGGAAGGTTGGCCCAAAGCTGTAAACCTTGCCCAAGGCCAAGGCCGTCGACTCGATATAGAGTTGACCGGATTGGGTAAGGTATGCCGGATCGCCGAAATAATCCACGGGAAACAGAGTGGACGTGCCTTCGCAAGCCGCCGGAGTCAGGATCGGCGGATCGGTGCGAATGAATCCGTTGGAATCAAAGTATTCAGCAGCCGCGCGCATAATTTCGGCCCTGATGCGCAAAATAGCCGACTGGCGCGGAGTGCGCACCCACAAGTGACGGTGCTCCATCAGGAAGTCGACGCCGTGTTCCTTGAGGGAGATTGGGTAGGGGTCCGTTTCCGGGACGCGGTGAACGACTTCAATGTTCTCGACGTCCAGTTCATAGCCGCCCGGCGCGCGCTTATCTGCGCGTACGCGCCCCTGCACCACCACGCTCGACTCCTGCGTGAGGCCTTTGAGCGATTCGAAGACCTCGGCGGGCACGCTCTTTACGTGGGCAACGCCCTGAATGGTGCCTGTTCCGTCGCGAAAGATTGGAAACAGCAGTTTGCCGCTCTCACGCTGGTTGTAAAGCCAGCCGCGCAGGGTGACTGAGCGGCCATCGAAGGCGCCGATGCCGGCAATTGTGGCCAACGGATGATGATCAATTTCAGGTACGGACTCAGGAACGGGAACTTCAGTGGGGTCTGCCATGATGTTTTTTCTCTGATCTCTCTCGTGCCGCGTTATATCCGGGCACTCTTTCCCGCATAACGGGCATCGAACGTGTTTAGAGCCGCGACGCTGGACTTTCCAGAATAACGCGGCGCCCAGCCGCATGGCCGGATTGCACTATTAGCTGTAATTGTTTTGTAATATAGTAAGACTTTTTGATAATAGGAATATCGATCTTCCTTTTACACCTTGGCGGAAGGTAACTGAAATGACATCACGGAGGTGCCAAAGGCAGCGATGACCGACCATGTAGACTTCGCAAATGACGAGATCCAGAAGACCCAGGCCGATCCTGAAACTGCGGAGCGGTTCATAGCCGAGAAACATATCGGCGAACGAATCCGCCGGCTGCGGCTGAAGAAATCAATGGGACTGGTTGAATTAGGGAAGCATACAGGCCTTTCGGCCAGCTTTCTCTCGCAACTTGAAACCGGCAGGGTGGTTCCGACCCTCCGCAACCTGGCGCGAATCGCCATGGTTTTCTCAAAGGATCTTTCCTATTTCTTTGAGAGCGAGCCAACCGCGATCTTCCGCGTACACCGCGCGAAGGACCGTGTGCGCCTGCCGCAGACGGGCGTGGAGCCGCCGACCTATACCTTCGAGAGCCTTGGATTCATGGTTCCCGATCGGCACATGGACCCGTACTTTGCCGAGTTCATTCCGCAAAAAGAGGGAGAGGCCGAGCCCAAGGCACACGTTCACGCGGGAGTTGAGTTTCTCTACCTGCTGAGCGGCGAGCTTGAAATCAACCACAGCGACCACCACAACAAACTGGTGGCGGGCGATGCGGTGTATTTCGATTCAGGCACTCCGCACTCGTATCGTTGCGTAGGGCAAACACCGGCGGGAGCCATCATCGTAACCGTGCACCAGCCCATGCAGGCCCAGCCGCAGCCCGCACGTAACCAGGCAGTCGTCCCAAATGGAACGCCGCGGCCAACGTTGAACGCAGTACCGCCGCGCACGAATGGCAACGGCAACGGCAGCGAAGAGCGGGCAGAAAGCACGTTCTAGAGCGTTTCACCACCCGTCTCGACCGCATAGACGCACCAGTCCAGGCGGGTTGCGAAGAAAACTCATGCGCACTTGATTTGTGTCAGGGCATGACTTTAGTCGTGCCGCTAAGGGCCATCAATAAACTACCTCAGGGGCTTTAGCCCCTGAGGTGCGATTTCGCGGGAACTCACACGGCTCAATAAGTGCTTCCGCTGCTTCGGAGCCGGCGAAACATGTCTACTCACTCGATCCCAAGTCGTCTGCCGGCAGCATTTCATAGCTTACGAAGGCCAGGCTCTTTGAATCGGGCGCCCAGTTGGGCACGTTCATTGAGCCATCGCCGCCTACAAAGTTGGTCAGCACGCGAATACTGCCATCGCTGGTGGAAAGAATGTGCAGCGCTACGTCTTTGTTGGCCGCGTGTGTAGTTACGTCGGGCGGATAGGCAATATACACAATCGACTTGCCGTCGGGTGAAGGGTGCGGCGTCCAGTTGTGGAAGTTGTCGTGCGTCACCTGCTCCACCCCGGTGCCGTCGGCCTTCATGCGCGCAATCTGCATGCCACCCCAGCGGTCGGTGTTGAAGTAGATATACTGCCCGTCGGCCGAGTAGTCGGGGTCGTCGCTGACGCCGCTTCCATTGGTCAGCGCTGTCTCGGCCCCTCCATCCACTGAGATCGCAATGATATTCAAGCTGCCGTGGCTGGGCCGCGTAAAGACGATCGTCTTGCCGTCGGGCGACCAGGTGTGAAAGTAGGAGTCGGGATTCGCTGTGACCATGCGCGGCTCGCCGCCTGAAGTGGGAATGATGTACACGCGGTTGCCGGGATTCGACGCCATGGTGCAGGTGATCGCGAGCGATTTGCCGTCGGGCGAGAGCCCGTGGCTGCCGTTGCACCCTGTCGCTCCCCCTGTATCGATCTGCTCTGCTGAACCATCTAGATTCTTCAGGCCGTCAGCAGCCACGCGAAACATCTTTCCATCTTGGACGAAGATGAGAGTCTTACCGTCGCGCGACCAGTTGGGCGCCATGGCGCGTGCTTTTGCCGTGTAGGCCACCACGGCGCGCCGCGCACCGGGATCGATCTCCAGAGCTTTGAGTGAGCTGTAGAGCGCCATCTGCGGCGCTGTGGCTGGCGCAACCAGCGGCTTCAGCTCGACATGCGCAAAGGTTACGGTCTCGGTTGTGTTGGAGTCGTGCGCCGATAGCCCGATGCCGGCGTAAAACGGCTCATTGAGATGCATCTTTGTTGCCGCGCCCACCTGGTGCAGCGGTTCACCCTTGAAGCTCACAAACATGGTGAACTCATCGCCGTGCTTCTCGATCCTCAACTTCTTTGGCGGGTCGATGTTGAGCTCGATGCTCTGCGTGGTCGCGCCCTTTGCGTCGCGGAATTGCAGCGCCGTCAACCCCACTCCATGCTGCGCGGCGTCTGCGTATGCGCCGTCGGCGTCGAGGGTCTGGCGGAAGATAAGAACGGCTTTGCGATGCTCGTTGTGCGTGCCGGTTTTTTCTGGAAAGTCGATGTCAGCCGTGAGCGACACGTCGCCAGACACCTTCTTCCAGAGGAAATGGAAGCCATCCGTGGTTCCCCACAGATTCGCGCCGGCGGAGTGGATGGTATAGGTGCCAGTCGTTGTGTCGAATGATGCGGTTCCCGGTGGGGTGACACTGCCGACGTCAGATTGGTCTTCGAAGATGCCAACTGCGGGTGATTGGGCAAATGCGAGAGGCACCGAGAGAAAAAGAGCGAGAGAAGAGAGAACACCAACGGATTTCAAAGACACAAGAAACTCCTGCGGACGGATTGCCGCAGCCTGATTTCAGAATGCTGAGGGAGTTATTGCCGCGGCGAGCAAACTATAGGTTGGGCGGGTGGGGTTGTCAAACGAGGCAGCGGAGTTTGGTGGGGTTAGCGGGGTTGGTCTCCCATCCTTTCCACGATGAGACTGTGAAAAGGATGGGGCATTCAGGTAATAACCGGCCTTGGGACTACGGAAAATTCCGTGCTCGCCCCGGAGGGCCGGCGCGAGTCCTGCACCTCGACCGCAAACTCGCTGACACGCTCCGATTACTTCGTATCCGCCAGCTTGCCGTTGATGTCGCGTACTTCAACTGGACCCACGCCTGCATCCTTCAGCGGCGCTTCAATCTTTGAACGGTCGCCGGCGGCGAGCACAATGAGCTGATCGGGATGCAGATACTGCTTTGCAACCCGCGCGATATCGGCCTGAGTAATAGCCTGGTATTTTGCGGGCAGCGCAGCGTAGTGGTCGAGCGGGTAATCGTAGACAAAGATGCTTGAAATCGCGCCAGCGATTGCGCTGGTGGTTTCAAAGTCGCCAGGCAGCGAGCGGATGGACGACTCTTTTGCATCGTTCAATTCGGCTTCCGTGGAGGGATTTGTGGGGAAGTTGCGAATCTCCTTCATCATCTCCTTGGCCGCAGGTGCGGTAACATCGGTGCGCACCAGCGTGGCTGCAAAGAATGCACCGCTTTCGCGGTATTCCCTGAAGACCGTTTGCGCGCCGTAGGTGTAGCCATGCTCCTCGCGCAAATTCATATTGATGCGGCTGCCAAAGCTGCCGCCCAGTGAGTAGTTGAGCACATCGAGCGCATCGGCATCGGGCGAGTTGGCCGGTACGCCAAAGCCGAATGCAACCAGCATGGTTTGGGGTGCACCGGGCTTGTCGACAATCACCACGTGCGTTGCAGGCGGCGCAGACGCAGCGGGAACGCTGACCGCAGGTGCGGCCGTACCGCTCCAGTTGCCGAAGTATTGTTTGGCGAGCTTTTCGGCTTCGGCGCGGGTAAGATCGCCGGCGAGCACAAGCGCGGAGTCTCCAGGCGCGTAGTGGCCTGAGTAGAAGCCGGAGATGTCTGACGCGGTAAACGAGGTCACGCTGTCAGTGGTTCCGCTTGACGACATGCCATAGGGCTGGTCGCCGAATAACAATTTCGGACCGACGCGCAGGGCCATGCTTTGCACGTTGTCGGTTTCCTGGCCGATGCGCACCAGGCGCTGCTTGCGGCGGCGATCAAAGTCTTCAGCGCGGAATGCCGGATGCTCGACAACGTCGGAGAGCAGTTCCATTCCCTTGTCGAGGTGATAAGTCAACAGGCCCATGGAGACGGTGCTGTTATCCATCCCCGCCGAGGTGCCTATCATCGTGCCGATGCTCTCCTGGTCTTCAGCGAGCTGGGTGAGGCTGCGCGAGGCTGTGCCGTCGCCCATTACCTCAGCGGTAAGCGTGGCCAGGCCGCTCTTGTCATGGGGGTTGTCGACGCTGCCGGCGCGCGAAACTATTTCAGCGGTGACCACTGGCAGAGCGTGATCTTCAACTAGCAGCACCTTCAGGCCGTTCTCAAGTTTGAACTCGGTGGGAACGGGCAAATGCAGTTCCGGCGCGGGACCCGGCTGCGGCTGAGTCTTACGCCAGTCCTGCGCAGTTTCAAACTCGGGCGTGTAGGGGTTGACGAGCTTTACATCGGAGTCGGTATCGGCGGGGCTGCGCGGCACATCGTCGAGCACTTTTTTGCCGGGCACGCAGTAGACCACCACTGCCGATTCTTTGGTGAGGTACTTGATGGCGGCAGCTTTGGTGCTGGCCACGGTCACGTCCTCGGTCATTTTTACGTCTTTCGTCAAGAATCCTGGGTCGCCCGTGTACTGGTTGTACTGGTCCAACGTGTCGGCCACGCCGCCGAAACCGCCCAGCCGCTGCAGGCCGCTGATCTTCCGGGTTAGCTCGGTGGCCTTGGCTGCTTCAACCTCTTCATCGGTAGGCCCATCCTTCTGCAGCTTCGCCACCTCATCCCAGAACTTGGCCTCAAGATCCTCGAGCTTCACTCCGGGCTTGGCGGTAATTGAGCACTCCGCGATGCCGGTAAGCTTGAGAGCCCGCAGTCCGCAAGTAACGCTTTGCGCAGTTTGCAACTTGTAAACGAGCGTCTGATCGAGCCGGCTGGCTTTGGCCATACCCAATGCATAAAGAGCGCTACGTGCGCTGTAGGAGGCGGGCGTAAATGCGGGCGGCGTGAGCCACGCAACAGTCAGGCGTTCAAGATGGACAGTGTCTGTGACGGTGGCGCGGCGCTGCGAGGTAATGGGCGGTGTGACCGTGGTGACCGGTTCAACCGCTGGCCCGCGCGGAATGGGCCCGAAGTATTTTTCAAGCATGGCCTTGAGATTGACGGGATCGAAGTCGCCGGCAATGGCGATGGAAGCGTTGTTTGGCGTGTAGAACTGCTGATGAAAATCGCGCACATCGGCGATGCGGGTGGATTCAATATCGGCGTGGCTGCCAATCACATCGCCGTAGTAAGGGTGCCCCTTGGGAAAAAGCTGGTGGTACACCTCTTCGTCGGCAACGTCGTAGGGCCTGCCCTCGCCCTGGCGCCGCTCGTTGCGCACCACATCCTTTTGGTTGATGAGCTTCTGGCGGTCAAGCCCCTCCATCAAAAAGCCCATGCGATCACTCTCAAGCCACAGCGCCAGTTCAAGCTGGTTTGAGGGCATGGTCTCGAAATAATTTGTCCGGTCAAAGTCGGTGGTGCCGTTGACGTCCGTTGCGCCGGCAGCCTCAACGTCGCGGATATGCGCCTTTGCGCCCACATGCTCAGAGCCCTCGAACATCATGTGCTCAAACAGGTGCGCGAAGCCGGTGCGGCCGGCCTTCTCGTTCAGCGGGCCCACGTGGTACCACAGGTCGACACTCACCAGCGGCAGACGGTGATCTTCGTGCGTGATGACGGTAAGACCGTTAGGCAGCGTGAACTTCTGGTACTTGATCTCAGGCAGATTGTGGGTAGCCTGCGCGTTAGCGGCCACGGCGCCGGTGGTGAGAACCGAAAGCAATACGGCACAAAGATTGCGAAGGGAAGTCTTCACAGGTTTTTCTCCTTGGTGGGAAAGCGAACAAGAGGGCGACGTGAGGATTATACGGGAGGGGACGCCATTTTTGGCCCTACTGCAGTCAGCAAAGCAGCCGGTTGCGCGGCTGGCAGCGATACGCGTGGGGCATCGGGCAATCGGCGCAGAGAATAGCTATTGGCTTTCGTCGTAGGTCGGGAACGGCTCAGGCTCGTTGCTGGTGGGGATGGTGGCCAGAGTCTTGAGGTCGGCCTGGACCTGGGCCCACTTCGCCGCGTTTTTCTTGGTCGTGATGGGGGCGTTGGGATCGGAGTAATAGGCCTCGATGTCGCTTTTGATTCCCGGCGGGATGGGCTGCGTAGGGTTGAGCGCCAGGCGATGCAGCAGTGTCGCGTAGGTGGAATCAGTAAGGGAATAGCCCCCGGGCCTGACGACGGTCCCGGTATCAAGATCGCGATTGGGCAGCGGATGACGGGGATCGCGCGTGCCGAAGGGCTGCTTGACCATTGCATAGCCCTGGGGCGTTTCGAATCGAGAAGTGAGCGGGGTAAAACCGCGAAGCGCGTAGCGAAACGCAGCGGCGGACTGGTAAACGCTATGCAGGTAGTCGGCCTCGGTGGCGTTGGTGGGCCCTTTCACGCTCACCAGTGAGAGCGGGCCGATCTTGGGAAGGATGAAGATCAGCACTCTCAGCACACGGGTTTCAAAACTCGGATGCCCAGTGCGGTAAGAAGCCCATTTGCCGAGCGCGGCGGCAGCGTCGGCTTCCCTATCAATCTCGATTGCTTCGGCAGATTCAGTCTCGGGAGGCTCGTGATTGCGGCGGCGGAGCGTAATGGCGTAAGCGATATGAGGAATGAAGTTGCGCACGGCGAAGCGATACGCCCAGACCTTGATGCGGTGAGCCCGGTGATCGGCGAAGTCGGGTAGTCCGTAGGTTTGATAAAACGCCAGGCCGAGCTGATGCACAGGAACATTGAGCCCGATGTGCTGAAGGTAGCGCAGTGGGGCCAGATGATGATGCGCAATTTCTTCAATGTCAAAGGCAAACTCGGTTTGGACGTGCTGGTGCTTCCCCTCGGCGTAGCTGACCACGGGGCCATAACGGGCCTTGAGCTCGGGAAACTCAACCGCGACGGCGCGATTGGTGGCTTCAGGGTGGCCGAAGGAGTCGCCGATGTAATGCGAGAGAGCGCCGACCGCGAAGGCCATCTGGTCGGCATTCTTGGCGTTACGGAAAAGGCTGATGACGAAGTCGCCGCTGCGGACATAATGGGTGACATTGGAGAATGTCTGGTCTCCGAATGGGTAGTAACCAATGTCTTGAATCACGCAGCCGCCGTAAGCATAGGAACGGGCCTCGTCAAGCTGTGCGGGCGTGAGGCCGGGATATCGGCTGAGCAGCAGTGGAGCGATGGAGTCTTGCCACGTGAGGTCGATGAGCTGTTCGTGGGTTAACAGAGAGTATCCACGGCAGGTCGGAGCCAGCAGGAAAAGCAAGGCGAAGGTGATGGGAATGAGTGTTTTGGCAGGCAGCTTCATTGCGATTTGGCCGAAGGGTTTCCGATCGAGACGAGGAAATCTGGAGTCTGATGATGCGAGCGTCTTTTCTCTTGGATGCAGCCTGGCGGGGCAGCGTTCGGATTTGCAGCTCGGTCAGGCATCTTCAGGTCCATCGAGAGTGATGCGCGCAAAATACTCCGCTACCTGCTGCCAGTTGTCTACGCGCACAAACCCGTCAACGGCCAGGTTGTGCGGCGCGGTGTACAGCAGTCCCTGGCCCTCAAAGCGCTGCAGGTTGCGCGGCTGGTCGTCGATCAGGTAGTCGGCGCGCAGAATCGACTTGTTGCCGCAAAAGACGTAATGCGTAGGCGGAACGAAGGGGAAATGCCGCTGCAGCCAGCGGTACTTGGGGCCGAATGAGTTGGGCACGGCCATGGCCTGCGTGGCGATGAATATCTCGAAATGCGTGGAGAGATTCTTCAGTACTTCTTGCGCGCCGGGAATGACGTCGAGAACCTCAAAGAAATCCTCGGCGTCGAGAAATGCGCGGAGCTGCTGCTGGCGATCGACCGGCGTAATCTCCCAAAGGCCTTTGCCGGCCAGGTCGTCGACGGTGACGTCTTCGTCGAACTCCTGGTTGTAGCGGCGCAGGTGCTCTCCGAGCGTATCGGCCATCACCTCGTCCATGTCAACGCAGATGCGGCGCATCGGAGCCTCGGGAAAAACAGGGGTCAGGGGTCAGGGAACAGGGATCAGAAAAACCTGATCGAACTACTCAAAGAAAGGGTAGCAGGGAGGGCGGGATGCATCATGAGTGCGGTTTATTCGGCGGGCGCTGATGACATCTGGTTGCTATGCCCCGGCCTGCCCCGGCCGGCGAACTGCGCGCCCGGTCCCCGGGGCCACTTCTGGCTGCGGGGCTTTAGGCGCCGGGGCCATTTCCGGGTCCCAGTAGATAATCCGGCTGCAACTGTCGCAGGTCAGCAGTTGGCCCTCGCGGAGCTGGTTCCACGTCTGCGGCCTGATGCCCATGCTGCAGCCCGTGCACTGCTGATTTTCGACCCGCGCAATGCCGGTGCCGCGCGAAGTTGCGATGCGGTCAAAACGCGTGAGCCATTCAGGCTCAATCTGCGGGCGAATGGCCTCGCGCTCAACGTTGAGTTCGGCCAGATGCGTAGCCAGTTCCTGCAGGCGGGCCGCTACCCGGGCGCGGGTTTTGTCCAGCGCTTCGGACAGCAACTCAACCTGCGCGCGTGCCTTCGCCAGGGTCACTTCAAGCGTTTCCGACCGCTCCATGCTGGCCAGTTCGTCGTTTTCAAGGCGCTCAACCTCGGCAGTCGCAAAGGTGACCTCGTGCTCAATCGCCTCAGCCTGCTCGGCATTCTTCACCACATCGAGCTGGGCGCGAAACTTGGCGGCTTTCTGCCGGTGCCCGTCAATCTCGCGTTCGAGCCGTGTGCGCAGCGTTTCTTCGCGGCTGAGCGCTGAAGCCGTGTCGGCCGATTGCCCCTGGGCTGCGGCCAGCGCGGCCTGAGCCTGCTTCACCTCCGCCGGCAGTGCGTTGGCTTCCTTGGTCACGCGGGCGCGTTCCAGTTCCACGGCCTGCAATTTGGCGAGATGTTCAATCAGCGCTTGCATCGGTGCTCAAAAGTCTACGACATCGCGGCCCATTCCGAAAATAGGCGGCATCCCGATAATCTGTTTTCTATCCCCCCAAACTGCATCCAACCATTTTTGGCCCCGTCCTTTGGTCCGAGGTTTCGGTCGCCGTTTTTCGGGCTATCGCACGCGATCGGGATTGCGACAATAACGGATAGGCGAGAATCGCGCTGATGAACGATCAACCTTCATTCTGGCGGCGTCACCGGGCACTGGCCTGGGTCAGCGGCACTGCGCTTTTCCTGCTGATTGTGGCGGCAACAGCCATCTCAATCCTGCTGCACAATGCCGAACCCATCGTTCGCGCGCAGATAGTTGCCGCCCTCCATCAGCAGTTTCATTCCCGCGTTGAGCTCGACAGCTTTCACATGTCTCTTCGCGGAGGCCTTCGCGCCGAGGGCCGCGGCCTGCGCATCTGGCCGCCCGCGCAGGTGCATGGCGTAAGCGTGCCCGCGGCTGCATCTCCCCATCCCCTCATTTCCATTGACGATTTCCGATTCCGCGCGCCTCTTCACTACTCGTCGAAAGAGCCCGTGCATATCTCATACGTTGAGTTGCGCGGCATGTTGATCGATATGCCGCCGGCGTCGCACTTCATGCACGCGACCAACGACCAGCCCGCAGCCGGCGATAGCGACAGCGCAGTCAAGAAGGCGCTGCTGCATTTCAAGCTCGAAAGCATTCAATGCACCGATACAGTGCTGCGCCTCGAGACCAGCAAGCCGGGCAAGCTGCCACTGGTTTTCAAGATATCGAGCCTCAAACTCACCAACATTCAGCCGACAGGAACAATGGACTTCGTCGCCGCCCTCATCAACGCCCGCCCAACCGGAACCATTCAAACTACGGGCACATTCGGGCCATGGAATGCCGATGATCCGGGCCAAAGCGACGTTCAGGGCCAATACACCTTTGACAACGCCAACCTGGGCGACTTTAAAGACATCGCTGGGACGCTTCACTCCACCGGCCGCTACATCGGAACGCTGCGCGAGTTATCGGTCGACGGCGTTGCCGATGTGCCGAACTTTTCGCTCACCCACTTTGGCACTCCCATGCCGCTGCACACTGATTTCAACGCCAAGGTCGATGCCACCAACGGCGACACCTGGCTTCAACCTGTAAATGCGGTACTGGGCCAGTCGCATTTTACGGTCGAGGGCAAGATAGTGCGCGTGCCGCTCAGCGCCTCTGAAGTTGCTGCGAGCCAAAACCCCGATAGCGATCCGCGCGCGGAGCCCCCGTCGAAAGGCCACGACATCTCGCTCATGGTGAATGTGCCGCAAGGCCGCATGGAAGACTACGTCCGCCTGGTAAGCAAATCAGGCAAGCCGCTGCTCACCGGGGTGCTGAATTTGAAAACCTCGCTCGATATTCCTCCCGGCAAGGAGCACGTTTACCAGCGCATCAAGCTGAAGGGAAAGTTCCTGCTCGACAACGCGCAATTCACAAGCGACAAAGTTCAGGACCGCGTAGATGAGCTGAGCCTTCGCGGGCAGGGGCACTCGAAAGAGGCCAAGCAGAAAGACAAGAGCGATATGGTGCCGGTTCAGGCCGTTATGCAGAGCAGCTTTACCATGGCGAATGGCGTGATTACGATGCCCGACCTTGTCTACCAGGTTCCCGGCGCCGACATCGCGCTGAGCGGAACCTACACTCTCGACGGCGGCGCAATCAACTTTACCGGCAAGGCAAAGATGCAGGCCTCGGTCTCGAAGATGATTGGGGGGTGGAAGGGCGTACTGGCCACGCCGCTCGACCCGTTCTTCAAAAAAAATGGAGCGGGAACTGAAGTTGGCATTCATGTAGACGGCACGCGCGACGATCCGCACTTCGGGATTGACGTGAAAGGGTTCAAGCACACCTCACCGGAAAAGCCCCGAGACAACGCTCCCGACAATGGAGCGGCGAAGGTGCCAGCGCAACAGCAACAGCAATCGCAGTAAACGGAAAATCGCATTGGACTGAGGCTTCTCAATTCCTTGACGGGGAAGAAGGATTGGCGTTGCCAGCCCCCATCAACACCAGGGACCGCTGCGCAAAGGGCGAATACACAAGCAACGTGGTGCAGGCCAGGGCCAAGCCAAAATTGATGTGGTGCAGCAGCAGAAACGGCGATAACGCCCATAGCTCGTCGAACCCAAGCACATACGGCCACACCTTAAGCAGCTTTTGCCGCACGCCCGGCGGATGAAAAAGCACCGCGCACAGCAGAAAGGCGCGCACCGGAATCAGGATTGCAGCGGTTACAATCACTGCTCCGTAGACGACCACCGTATGCGGCAGCGGCGAAAGCAGCTCCTCAATCTCTGCAAGGTTGGCGAGCGCGCCTACATAAAAACCCAGATACATGAGCTGAAAGAGAATGTAGAGCGTCTGCACCACCACATAGGGCGATTTTGGCAGGTCCTCTTCTGAGGCTAGGATGGCGAATCCAGTTTTGCCGTTTGGCACGACGGGGGTTGGGATGGGCACAGTCGATGCCTTGCTGACTGGCGGCATCTCAGGTCGGCCTGCCGCAACCAGAATCTCGCTGCCCGCAAAGCGCTCGACGGGCGCGATAAATCTGTAGCCGCGCCGCGCAAGAGTTTCAATGAACCGTGGGCTGCCGGCAATATCTCCCAGCGCTTCGCGAACGCGATTTACCGCCGAGTTAACGCCGTGGTCGTAGTCAACAAATGTGCCATCGGGCCAAAGTTCGCGCGAAATCTCTTCGCGAGTCACCAGTTCGCCAGGCCGGTCGAGCAGCATCAGCAGCGCCTGGAACGGCTGTGCATTGAGCCGCAACCGCACTCCCTGGCGGCGCAGCTCGCCGGTTTTCGCGTCCGCTTCGAAGACTCCGAAGCGATAGTGCCGCTCCTGATTGGGCTCTGACATTGACTCGCGTCCAGTTTATCCGATGGAGAACTTTCCGGCGCGAGCCTGCGCTTGAAATACAACTCGCTATAACTCCGCTCTACGCAATGGCTTACAGCGTGAGAAACATTCGACAACATTTGTTGCCCCAGGTATTGCGCTCAAACGTCCGAACAGGCAGAGTAATCTTCATGCACCGCAAGCCAAATGCAAATCGAGGTGTGAGTGTGAGGACGAGCCTCCGACCCGGAGCATTGCACAGCGTCCTGGTCGCCTTACTTTCCGCCATATTTTTGTTGATCGCTCCTGAACGCACGGCCGCTGATCCGTCACCCGCAGCCGTTATGGGATTTAACGATTACATTACTCAGCTTGAGACGCAGCTGGCCCGCCAGCACGGCGCGATTGATGCCTTCCTCGCGCCTTTTGACGCTCCTCGCGTGCGCAACGGGGACGTTGTAGTCGATCAACTGACGCCAGCATCCGGAGCATCTTTCCCCGGCGCAATGCTCTATCACTGGCGCGGCACGGCGTTTGTTCCAGGCGCCAAGGCCGCTGACCTCGAATATCTGCTGCGCGACTATAGCCGCTACCCGCAGGTCTACGCGCCGCAAGTCAATACGGCCAGGGTGCTGGCCCATGATGGCAACCATTTCCAAACCACGCTTCGCGTGAGCCAGAAGCATGTCATCACCGTGGTGCTCGATACGAATTACGACATCCAGTTTTTCCCGGCTGCCGCTGAGCCGAAAAATAACGCCGCCGCACGCGGACATAACATTTCGCATTCCACGCACATTACCGAGATCGCAGATCCAGGCACACCCACCGAGCACGCGCTCGACTCACAGCACGAGCATGGTTTTCTGTGGCGGCTTAACACCTACTGGAGCTGGGAAGAGCGCGATGGCGGCCTCTACATGCAGATTGAGACGGTCACGCTCACTCGCGCTGTTCCTGCCGGCCTCGGCTGGGCGATTGGGCCATTTGTCCAGAGCATTCCGCGCGAGAGCATCGAGTTCACGCTCCGCGCCACGGCCAATGCGCTGCGGCGGTAGCCGCAGGGAACCATCGACCCTATTCCAGAAAGGACAACACCATGAGCACCGTTGCGTCCATGCACGCCAAGTCCGGCTTCCGTTCCGCCACCCGCATCAACCGTTCGTTGACCGCTTCACTTGAAAAGCGCGTGCTTGAAGGTATGGCCGCCTGCGCTCCGCGCTGGGTCACCAGCGACCGGCTCACGCTGCTGGGTTTTGCTGCCCAGATTGCCTGCGGCGTCTGCTTTGCTTTAGCGCGTTTCGATCGGCGCTTCCTGCTTGGAGTAATCGTGTGCCTGGCACTCAACTGGCTGGGCGATTCGCTCGATGGAACGCTGGCGCGTGTGCGCAAAATCGAGCGGCCGCGCTACGGTTTCTACGTCGATCACATGGCCGATGTCTTCGGGTCGGTGGCGCTCATGCTCGGGCTGGGCTTCTCCGGCTTCATTCACCCCGCGGTCGCATTCGCCATGCTGATCGCATTTCTGGTGCTGGCCGCAGAAAGCTACCTCGGCACTTACACGCTCTCGCACTTCCAACTTTCGCAAGGCCTGTTTGGCCCAACTGAGATTCGTATCGTCCTGGCCATCGGCACGCTTGAGCTAATGCGCAGTCCGTGGTCAAACCTCTTCGGCCACAAGTTTCTGCTTTTCGACATCGGTGGCTCCATTGCCGCCACAGTCATGTTCGCCATGGCGGTGACGGTCACGGTGCGGCATATTGCGCAGCTTTACCGCGAGGAGCCGCTGCCGTGAATCTGCTGACCTCTGACTTGAACACGCTAATTCGATGGGGCAAGTTCAACCTTGTGGGCGTAGTGGGCATGGGGTTGCAACTTGCGCTGCTGGCCGTCTTCAGCCGTCTCGCGCCCGGCCACTATCTCATTGCGACTGTGGCGGCAATTGAGATTACTCCGCTGCACAACTTCGCCTGGCATGTACGCTTTACGTGGCGCGACCGACGTGACGGCTCCCCACTCGTCATCCAGCTTCTGCGTTTTCATCTTTCAAACGGGCTGGTCTCGCTCATCGGCAACATTCTCTTGATGCGAGTGCTGGTGAGCCACGCACATTTGCCGGTGCTGGCGGCCAACGCAATTGCCATCGTGTGCTGCTCGATTGTGAACTTTGCTTTGTCTGACCTTTGGGCGTTCGCGCGGGTTCGGCGCGAGTGGGCGTGAACCGTTTCCTGCCCGCAGGTGCTACCGCCCGCCACAATTCCCCACCCCCCAATGTGATAGCTTGCTTGAGTTGGATTCTTTTTGAGTCCAGCCGGGCGACCGGGGGCACTATGGGGAAACTGAATCGAATTGGAGTGGTTCTTGCGGGATTTACAGCGGCCATGATTCTTGGCCAGGCAGCGCTCACCGTTCAAGGGCAATCGGTGCCCGCAAAGCCAACGGCTACAAAGCCGGCTACCGGCGGCGACAACGAGCGGGACTGGTGGAAGAACGCAGTAATCTACGAGATTTACCCTCGCAGCTTTCAAGATTCGAACGGCGACGGCATCGGCGACCTGAACGGGATCACCAAACGCCTCGACTATCTCAAAGATCTTGGGGTCGACGCCATCTGGCTCACCCCTGTCTATCCCTCGCCGCAAGTCGATTTCGGCTACGACATCTCTGACTATCGCGCCATCGATCCCCAGTACGGCACCATGGCCGACTTCGACCGGCTCATCGCCGAAGCGAATAAACGCCACATCCGCGTAATTATGGATATGGTGATGAACCACACCTCTGACCAGCACAAATGGTTCATTGAATCGCGCTCATCCCGCACCAATCCATACCGCGACTGGTATGTGTGGCACGATGGCAAGGGCGAAACCGCCACCAGTCCCGGCGAGCTACCCAACCAGTGGCAGTCGTACTTTGGCCACTCCGCGTGGCAGTGGGACGACAAGACCCGCCAGTACTACTACCATAAGTTCTATATCCAGCAGCCCGACCTCAACTGGCGCAATCCCAAGGTCCACCTGGCTTTTAAAGACATCATCGCGTTTTGGCTGCAGCGGGGAGTGGGCGGCTTCCGTTTTGACGCCATCACCTCGCTCTATGAAGACCCCCAGATGCGCGACGAAGGCGTAGTGAAAGACAAGAACGGCAATCCTGTAATCAACGCCTACGGTGACCCGCAGCTTGACGACTCGCGCACCAACAACCAGCCCGGCGAGCACGAGGCGGTAGCTGAGATGCGCGCTGAGTCGGACAAATTCGACTACAAAACCTTCCCCGGCACACGCCTGCTGATTGGCGAAACCTATTTGCCCAACATCGCAGAGCTTGCCAAGATGTACGGCACCCAAAGCGAACCTGAGTTCCAGTTGCCCATGGATACCCAGGTGGCAATCATCAACAAGCTCGATGCGGCCACCTTCCGCTCCAAATTGACCGACGTTGAAACAAGGATCAACGGAAACATACCGCTGCTGCTCTTCGACAATCACGACAATCCACGCATCGACATGCGTTACGGCGACGGCGTTCACAACGCCCAGATCGAGCGCGTCATTGCAACCGTGCTCTTTGCCTCACGCGGCGCATCGCTCATGTATTACGGCGACGAGATCGGCATGGTCACCACCCCGCCCACGCGCAAAGAAGATGTGAAAGACCCCATCGGCATCACCGGCTGGCCAAAGGAGAAAGGTCGCGACGGCGAGCGCACGCCCATGCAGTGGGACAACGAGTCCAACGCCGGCTTTACTACCGGTACGCCATGGCTGCCCGTGCCCCCCAGCGCAGAGCAAAAAAATGTAGAAGTCGAGCGCAACGATCCCGATTCGCTCTTCAACTGGTATCGCTCGCTCATTCGCCTCAAAAAGACTGTGCCGGCCTTCGGGCACGGCGCCAACATCATGCTCGACACTGAAAACTCCAGCGTGCTCAGTTGGCTCCGCCAGTCGCCCGGAATGCCGCAGGTGGTGGTCAGTGTCAACTTTACCGCCCAGCCCCAGATTGTGAATCTGCAGTCCGCCGGCTCGGGACTCGCGTCTGCCAAACTGCAAACGCTGCTCAAATCGCCCGGCGGCGTCGATCCCAAATCGCTCGACCAGGTCGTCCTGGCCCCGTTCGGCATTTACATCGGCGAATTGCAGTAACTTCGAGGCGAAAAGAGCCTTGCCAAAGGCTCTTTTCGCTCTTTTCACATCAAACCAATCGTTTCAAACCCAACTTCCCTTCCTGAATCTCCGTCAAACTGGATAGCTGATTCGCTTATTCTTGAATTCTCCCCGGCGTCAAAAGAGGTCCAGACTGCGTTTATCTCAATCCAACTTGTCGCGTGCGCTGCGGACCACGCTTCGTGTGCCGATAAATTCAATCCATGCGTGGATCTTTCCGCTGATAGTTTTAGCCGGCGCAACGATCGTGCCCGCGCAGTCCACCGCAAATCTGCCGGCAGCACCAACCCCTGATGCAACTCAAGCCGGGTCCATTCGCGGAGTTGTCGTCAGCAAAGCAAGCGAAGTTTATGAGGGAGTAAGAGTAACGCTTTCGACCGGCGGGGCCGTGCAATCCACTCAGACGAACGCCGCCGGCGAGTTCCTCTTTGAACAGGTCGCTCCCGGTCCGTTCACGCTCACGTTCGCAACGCAGGGATTCAAAACACAGACCACGACGGGGGAACTTCATCCCGGCGAGGCGTTGACCCTGCCGAATGTCGTGCTGGGTCTCACGGAATCGGTGAGCGAGGTGCGAGTTTCCGCCGACACTCAAATCGAGATTGCCGAGCAGCAGATCCATATCGAAGAACAGCAGCGCGTACTAGGCGTTTTGCCCAACTACTACGTCAGCTACGATCCCCATCCTGTGCCGCTCACCACAAAACAGAAGTTCCAGCTGGCATGGCGCTCCAATGTCGACCTGTTCAACTTGTTCCTGAACGCTGGGTTCGCAGGCTATCAGCAGGCCAGCAATTCGTTTAAAGGATACGGCCAGGGCATGCAGGGCTATGGCAAGCGCATGGGCGCGGATACCGCTGACATCTTCTTCAGTGACATGATCGGCGGCGCCATCTTTCCCTCGCTCTTCCATCAGGATCCCCGCTATTTCTACAAGGGGACTGGAACCGTTCGTTCCCGCCTCGGCTATGCGCTTTCCAACACCGTAATTTGCAAGGGCGACAACATGCGCTGGCAATTCAACTATTCCGGCATTCTGGGCGGCCTGGCTGCAGGCGGCATATCTAATCTCTATTATCCCGATAGCGAACGCAGCGACGCAGTAGTGACTTTTGAAGGCGTCGGCATCGGCCTGGCGGGCGCCGCCGCTCAAAACCTCTTCCAGGAATTCCTGATCAAGAAGCTAACGCCGCACGCGGGTAGGAACAATGCGCCGTAATTCGGCGCGCTTAGCCAGCGCACCTTGGCGCTTAACTGCACGCCTTTTATTAAATTAATCGTCATCCCGAGCGAAGCGAAGGATCTGCAGTTGCTTTTCGGCGGACCCATCCCCCTTGCCCGCCCCTAACCCCGCATGTTTGACTTGTTGCCGAAGGCAGGTGCCCTCTCATGCAACACGTTCTCGCCCAATACGTACTCGCTTTAGACCAGGGAACAACCAGTTCGCGTGCAATCCTCTTCAATCAGGACGGCGCAATTGCCGCCGTGGCCCAAAAAGAATTTCAGCAATTCTATCCGCAGACCGGCTGGGTTGAGCACGACCCCACTGAGATTCTCACCAGCCAGATGAGTTGCGCCGTTGAGGTGCTGGGCAAGGTGAACGCACGCCCCCGCGACCTGGCCGCCATCGGCATCACCAATCAGCGCGAGACCGTGATTGTGTGGGACCGTGCCACCGGCAAGTCCATCCATCCCGCCATTGTCTGGCAGGATCGCCGCACCGCCGGCTTCTGCAAAGAGCTTGAAGAGCGCGGCCTCGCCGATGCAATCGCCGATAAAACCGGCCTGGTGATCGACCCATATTTTTCGGCCACCAAGATTCGCTGGATTCTCGACAACGTGGAAGACGCGCGCAGCAGGGCCGAGCGCGGCGAACTGGCATTCGGCACCGTCGACAGCTGGCTCATCTGGCACCTTACCAGCGGCCACAAGCACGTGACCGATATTACAAATGCCTCGCGTACGCTGCTCTACAACATCGTCAAAGGCGAGTGGGATAAAGAACTGCTCCGCATCTTTGACATTCCGGAGCAGATCCTGCCCGAGGTGGTCTGGTCCAGTCAGGCAGTGGGCGAAGTCACCACGTCGCTCGGTCTCGCAGGCGCAACCATCGCGGGCATCGCCGGCGATCAGCAGGCCGCGCTCTTTGGCCAGTTGTGCTGGCAGGCGGGCGAGGCTAAAAACACTTATGGCACCGGCTGCTTCCTGCTGCAGAACATCGGCTCCAAATTCGTTCGGTCACATCACAAACTCATCACCACACTTGTCGCCAGTGCCCAATCGCGCCTTGAATACGCACTCGAAGGCAGCATCTTTATAGGCGGAGCCGTGGTGCAATGGCTGCGCGACAATCTCAAGCTCATTGGCGCTTCCAGCGATGTTGAAGCGCTCGCGAAGACGGCCAACGATTCAGGCGGCGTGGTCTTCGTTCCGGCCTTCGTCGGCATGGGCGCTCCCCATTGGGACCCGCACGCCAGCGGAATGATTATCGGCCTCGGCCGCGGCACAACTCCCGGCCACATTGCGCGCGCGGCGCTTGAGGCCATAGCCTTCCAGGTGGCCGACGTACTCGACGCCGTGCAAAGCGAAACCTCAACTCCGCTAGGCGCTCTTCGCGTGGATGGCGGCGCAGCCGTGAACGACTTGCTGATGCAGTTCCAGGCCGACATTCTCGGCGTGCCCGTCGTACGCCCGCTGGTTACTGAAACCACCGCCTTGGGCGCGGCGTATCTGGCCGGACTTGCGACTGGATTCTGGGCCAGCCCTGGCGATCTCAAGGCGAAGCGCGAAGGTGATGTGCGCTTTGAGCCAATGATGAGCGCAACGGAGCGCGCCGAACGTCGCGCTCGATGGCAAAAAGCCGTCGACCGCGCCAAGCAGTGGAACGGTTAGCGGAACAGCGATCACGACCCACGGAGGGCATCCCATGCAGCGTGACCAAATGATCCTGCGCCTGCGGGAACGCTTCAATTCCGGCGAGCCGTGGGACATCGTCGTTATCGGCGGCGGCGCAACCGGCATGGGCGTCGCAGTTGATGCGGCCTCGCGCGGCTTCAGCGTTGCCCTGGTTGAGGCGCACGACTTTGGCAAAGGCACCAGCAGCCGCTCCACCAAGCTGGTCCACGGTGGCGTGCGCTATCTTGAGCAGGGCAACGTTCCACTCGTCATGTCGGCGCTCAAAGAGCGCGGACTGCTGCGCCAGAACGCCCCGCACCTCGTCCACGATCTCGCATTTGTTGTGCCCAACTACTCCTGGTGGGAAGCTCCTTTTTACGGCATCGGTCTCAAGCTCTACGATCTGCTCGCCGGCAAGTACGGCTTCGGGCTTTCAAGGCTCTTAACCAAAGATGAGACTCTCGCCAAACTACCCGCACTCGAGCCCGAAGGACTTCTCGGCGGCGTGGTCTACTACGACGGCCAGTTCGACGACGCGCGGCTCCTCATCCATCTCGCCATGACAGCGGCCGATTATGGCGCAACGGTGGTGAACTACTACCCGGCAACCGCCCTGCTCAAAGACGCCGATGGCTACGTGAACGGCGTGGTGGCTCGCGACCAGGAGACGGGCGAGGAGCTGACTCTTCGCGCGCGCGTGGTTGTCAATGCCACCGGTGTCTTCACTGATTCTGTACGCCGCCTCGCCGATCCGGCCATAGAGCCGATGATGGTCACCAGCCAGGGCATCCATCTCGTCTTCCATCGCTCGTTCCTCGCCGGCGATACCGCGCTCATGGTGCCGCGCACCAGCGACGGCCGCGTCTTGTTCGTCATTCCCTGGCACGGTCATGCCGTGGCAGGAACCACCGACACTCCGGTCGACGAGCCCAGCCTTGAGCCGCGCCCGTTCGAGAAGGAAATTGAATTTGTGCTCGAGACCGCCGGCCGTTATTTCACGCGCCCGCCGAGCCGCGCCGACGTGCTGGCAGTTTACGTAGGCCTGCGGCCGCTCGTTAAGTCGGAAATTAAGAGTGAAGGCAAGACCTCAGCTCTCTCGCGTGACCACGTCATCCACGTCGACCCGGCAAGCCTGCTCACCATTACCGGCGGCAAGTGGACCACCTATCGCCACATGGCCGAAGACTGCGTAGACCACGCCATCACCCTCGGCCGGCTGGACGACGTCCCCTGCGCGACGAAGAATCTCCACATCCACGGCTACGCTGCCGAGCCACCTGCGTCAATGCCCGAGCATCTTTCCGTCTACGGCTCTGACGCCGATGCAATCTCCGCATTGGCCGGCAAAGCCTCGCTCGCCGAACAGCTTCATCCCGATCTGCCGTACATTGCCGCCGAGGCCGTTTGGGCCGCGCGCAATGAGATGGCTCGCACGGTTGAAGATGTACTCGCCCGCCGCACCCGCGCGCTTTTTCTCAACGCCCAGGCAGCCTGCCAAATGGCCGAGCCCGTAGGCCGCCTGCTGGCTGCGGAACTCGATCGCGGCGACGAATGGATCGCCGCTGAAGTTACCCGGTTCCATGAGTTGGCCGCGCAATACCAGGTCGCGTGAAGCGCACGTTTTTCTGCTGAAGGGTTTTGAAGGGCACGAGTTTACTCGTGCCGCTGAAGCGGCTCAAATCAGCAGGGCATCAGCCCCTGAGGGAAGTTTCACGCGAATCAAAACGCGTACATGCCCCGGATTGGAAAAACAATCGTCTTTCGTGTCACTCTAAACATCTGATGAACTGCCGGAACACCCCTGGCCGGCGATCAAAACACGGAGGTCAACGATGGCAGCGTGCACACATTTAGCTGAATTCGACAAGAATGCCAAGGCCCGCAGCAAAGGCTGCGAAGAATGCTTGAAGACCGGTGACTCGTGGGTGCATCTGCGCCGCTGCCTAACTTGCGGCAAAGTAGGCTGCTGCGACTCGTCAAAGAACCGCCACGCCCGCGCGCATTTCCATGAGACGCAGCATCCGCTCATCCAGTCAGCCGAGCGCGGCGAAAACTGGCGCTGGTGCTATATCGACGAAGCGTACCTGTAGGACCTCGCGCGGCCAGCTCAATATCCCTTGAAGTCACGCGTGTCCTATTGCGCGATGCGGTTCTGTGTTATGCTTTCCGGCAAATTCAACCTGGCCGGTGAACTGCATGAATCTCTACGCGAAAGCCCTGCTTCTGACGCTCGTTTGTGCATTGCCTTGCATTCTGTATGGACAAGTCACTGACGTTGCACCCTGCACGCTTGAAGCGCCCAATTTTGCAACGAACGCGCCCAACATTTTCAATGACCGGCAGGAGCAGGATCTTGGCGAAGCCCTGGCCGAAATGTTTGAGGCGGACATGCACCTCGCCGACCCCGGCAAGGACGATGAACTTACGCGCATCGGCGAGAAGTTGCTGGCTCAACTGCCCCCAACCGGCATCAAGTATCACTTCCGCATCTACGACTCCGGTGAGATTAATGCCTTTTCGATCACTGGCGGACGAGTCTACGTCAGCCGAAAACTGATTACTGCGGTTAAGAACGAGGACGCGCTGGCAGGAGTGCTGGCGCACGAAATTGGTCATCTTTCAATGCATCAGACCGCCATCAAGTTGAGCTACGAGTTCAAGGTGCGCCTTGGCGTAACGCAGGTGGGCGACGGGCCCGACATTTTTGCAAAGCTTCATCAATTCTTCAATACGCCTGAGAAGCCGGCTGAAATCGAGCAGAATGAGTCAAAAGACGAGATAGTTGCCGATCATGTGGCCCTTTACGCGATAGTGCGGGCGGGATATGCGCCTGCCAGTTTCCCCGCCTTCCTGAACGACGTAATGGGCAACAAGGGCAAGACGGGAAACTGGCTAAGCGACACCTTCGGCCTCACAAACGAAGATTCCAAGCGATATCGCGAGGCGGAGAAACTGGTCAGCGAGATGCCGAAGAGTTGCGTCGATAAGCAGCCGGCAGCAAACGATGCTTTCCTGGCCTGGCAGCGCGGCATTGTGGAAGAGCGCGTGAAAAGCACTGCGACCGCCGCTGGCGACAGGCCCGTGAAGCTTGACCCGCCCGTGCGGCCAAGCCCGTGGCGCATCCGCTTCAGCCCGGATGGAAAATATGTGCTGGTGCAGGATGAGGGCAGTGTGACGGTAGTCGACGCGAATGCGAAAAAAGTGCTTTTCCGCGCCGACGCACCCGATGCCAATGGCGCAATGTTTACGCCCGACTCCACCAGCCTGGTATTTAACGATGACAAGCTACGCGTGGAAAAGTGGAGCATAGCCACCGGCCAACGCACCGAGACCAAGGAGATGGTGGTCTTCGACGGTTGCACACAGAACCATCTCACGCCCGACGGAAAAACGCTGGTCTGTTTACGGGCGCAATTCGGCGACTCCAATCTTCGCGTCGGACTGAGCCTGATCGATGTCGAATCGGGCAAGTCGTTCCTTGACAAGCCAAATTTCTACACGGCCAGCGAATATACGTCATTCGGAGGATTGCTGAACGTTGCGGAAAACGTGATTAACGGAAACAACTTTGCCAGCGTCATGTTCGACCCAACGGGCCATTACCTGCTGATTGCCGTCGCAGACCACGCCGAGGCATTCGATCTCGACAAGCGTCAGCAGGTTCAACTCGGCGGAAAGTTGAAGGGCTTAGGCGATTTGACCATGACATTCGTGGGCCCGGACAAGTTCTATTTAGTCTACGAACCATTGGGGTCGAAGGCGCCGTACAAGGCTGAGGTGCTCAGCTTTCCCGATGGAAATGTTTTGAATGAAACGCAGATGGGCGACCAGTCGATTCACGGTGCAACAAAAGGGGAGATGGTTCTTGCCGGCCCGTTCAAGGACTTCGCCACCGGAATCGTGGATCCGACAACGACAAAGATTGTGGCTGGCTGGCAATTCCCTGCCGTCGACCTGTATGAGAAATATTTGGCCGCGGAAACTGCCACCGGCGGGTTGTACCTCGGACACCTTGGCACGAATGATGGAACGCAGTTGGATCTGCCGCTTGGGCCTCTGCCAAAACCGACCGCGTCCAATTTCTCTCCGGATGGAAAGTACCTGGTGGTGTCGCTCAAAGGCCGTTCAAGCCTCTGGAATCTGTCGACCGGGAAACAAATGAACCTGATGCGGCCGATGAGCTCGCTGTGGGTTGACGGCCAGGACCATCTCTATGCCATGCTCCCCAAGTTTTTGACTCACGATCCTACTGAGATTGAAATCGACCTTGGCAGCTCGGGAGCGAAGGAGCTCGGCAAACCCGACGACAAGGACCGGCAACACGAGAATCTGCAATACCTCTACAAGTCAATGGGAAAGAACAAAGACCTGAGTTATCACGCGACGCTTGAAGTCACTGACATGGGGACGCAGAAGGTGCTCTGGTCGCATGACTATTCCGGCGAGACCCCGGTGTGCTGGCCTTCCTACGACAGCCGCATGATGCTGGCGTGGGACTTGAGCGTCGACACCGCGAAGAGCGAGGTGAAGAAGTATCCCAGGTTGCAGGAGCAGACGAAAGGATTAACGAGTCACAAAAAGGGATTGTTAATCGAAACTGTGGACCCGCGCACCGGAGCTCCCCTGGAGCAGGTCGCGCTGCCCGAGGTGGACCTCACGGGTGGCGGAAACGACGAGCGGTTCGCCCGCATTTCAGGCGAATATGTGCTGGTAAACGGAGAGCACGGCAACACCGCGATCTACAGGATCGACTCCGGTGCAAAGGTCGGCGAGTTCTTCGGCTCGCCGGTGGCTGCCGACGCCGCAAAAGAGCTGATCGCAGCGGTAAACCGCGACGACGAAATCCTGCTGGTGGACGAAAAAACCGGCAAAGAACTGCAGCGCTTCACGCTCGGTTCGCCGGTGCGCCTGGCGCGAATCATCACCGGCGCAGATCAAAAGCTGCTGGTGCTCACCGCCGACCAGGTCGTGCATCAGCTTCCGCTGCCGCAATAGGTATTAACCACTCGACTGCGAATCGCTGTTATGATGCGGAGCAAGGTGGAGCGCTCCAAGCATGGAGCACGCCGCACCTTCGCGGGTTCGGTGTGAGCCTCTCTGGGGTTACCCCAGGGGAACGTGAATAACTTGCCGATCCATCGCGTGACGGGATGCTGCGCTCCCGCGCAGTTCTCATCACGCCATGCACGACTCGTTGGAGCGCTCCGCTGCAATACCAGAAACCCAATTCGCAGTTCCTGCTGGCGCTGGCGCGAACAATATTGGCCGGCGAGCCCGCGCCCCAAGCAGTCACAGGTCGGCTGCGTCAATCGCTGGGCCGCGAATTTCGATGGATCAATGGGTTGGCAAAAAGATACGCCGCGAAATTCGCCCGCGGAACTCGTCCTCGCGCAAGAGATGTAGTCGAATTCATGCGGTCCGACGCCGCTTTTAACGAAGCCTATGCGCGAAGCAAGATAAAGCCCGCGATTGATGACCACTTCGGCTCTCCCGAACAAATGCTGCCGGTGCGCGCAGCGGCAACGTGGCAGATTCCCACCCTTGAAACCGAAGGCGCGCTGGCCGCATGGTTGCGAGCGACACCGGAAGAGCTCGAGTGGTTCGCCGACCTGAAGCATCTTTGCACGCGCAGCCGCGAAGAAAAACTGCGTCACTACAACTATCGCGTCCTGGCCAAGCCTGGCGGCAACCTGCGCCTCATTGAATCTCCAAAGCAGCGCCTCAAGCAGATGCAGCGCGAGATTCTGACCGGGATTCTCGAGCACATTCCCGCGCATGATGCAGCTCACGGCTTTGTCAAAGGCCGGTCCATCAAGTCCTTCGCCGCCGCGCACAGGCGCAAGCAAGTGGTGCTTCGCATGGATCTGCGCGAATTCTTTCCGTCGATTCGTTCGGCACGCGTGCAGGCTTTCTTTCGAACAGCCGGCTACCCTGAGCGCGTGGCCGATCTGCTAGGCGGGCTGTGCACGACTGCCACTCCGCGCCACGTCTTCAGCCAGAATCGCATCTCGACTCCGGAGTTCACTATCGATCCAACCGCGCTGTTTCATATCTGGCAAACCTACGCCATTCCGCACCTGCCTCAGGGCGCGCCAACATCGCCGGCGCTCGCCAATCTGTGCGCGTATCGCGCCGACTGCCGCTTAAACGGATTGGCGCACGCGGCCCGTTCAACCTATACGCGGTACGCCGATGACCTGGCCTTCTCGGGTGGCGCAGATTTCGATCGCTGCGTTGAGCGCTTCGCTATTCACGCCGCGGCAATTCTGCTCGAAGAAGGTTTTGAGGTAAACCACCGCAAAACGCGCGTGATGCGCCGCGGCGTGCGGCAATACCTTGCCGGAGTAGTGGCCAACGAGCACGTGAACGTAGTTCGCGCAGACTTTGATCGCCTGAAGGCCATGCTAACCAACTGCGTGCGCCGCGGCCCGGACAGCCAGAACCGCGAAGGTCATGCGAACTTTCGCGCACATCTGGCCGGGCGTATTTCATTTGTTGATATGCTGAACCCCCAAAAAGGCGCACGGCTGAAAAAGATCTTTGAGCAGATCACATGGTCTGAGACCGAATGATTTGAGCCGGCTTATGCCAGCTCCACTTCGATCAACTTCTTCTCCGCGTCCAGCTTCACAATTTTGAAGCTGCGCAACTGCCCTTCGGCCAGCGGCTCGGGTGCGGCCTCAGGCGCGGGCGCGTTGCCCTTCCAGCGCGCCTTCAGCATCGATGAAATCTGCGAGAGATCCGGTTTTCCCGCCGCGGCTGCTTCCGGCGCGGACGCAGCGGGCTTGGCTGCCGAAGTTTTGGCTACGCGACCCACCGCGTGGATTCCATCGCCCAAGTCAACCTGCAACTTCAATCCAAAAACCTCAACCACGCGACCTGACACGGTGTCGCCCGACTTATGCTCGGCAATGTACTCGTCAATGCTGGTTGGGATAAGCTGCTTCATCGACAGCTTCATCTGCCGCTTTTCCGTGTCGATCGCAAGCACCAGCGCCTCAACCTTCTGGCCCGTGTGCAGCGCTTCGCTGGGGTGGTTCAGCCTGCGATCGGGCACAATCTCGCTGATGTGCACGAGCCCCTCAACGCCTTCCGCAATTTCAACAAACGCGCCAAAAGCCATCATCTTGGTCACGGTCCCCGTAACCTGCGAGCCGGCGGGATAACGTCGCTGCGCCTCTACCCACGGATCGGCAAGCGTCTGCTTCAGCCCGAGCGCGATGCGCTTTTCTTCCGGTTTCACTGAAAGAATCACCGCATCCACGCGGTCGCCCGTCTTGAGCAAGTCGGATGGATGCCGCACTTTCTTGGCCCACGTCATTTCGGAGATGTGAACCAACCCTTCGAGTCCCGGCTCAATCTCGACAAACGCTCCAAAATCCATAAGCCGCGTAACCGTGCCCGAAACGCGTGCACCAACCTGGAAGCGCTCCACCGCTGTCTCCCAAGGCTCCGGCTGCAATTGCTTCAACCCCAGCGAAATCTTCCCGGTCTCGGAATCGATGCGCAGAATCTTGACCGTCAACTCCTGTCCGACACTCAGCACGTCTTCAGCCTTTGCAATGCGCGTCAGTGAAATATCGCTGATGTGCAGCAGCCCGTCGATGCCCCCGAATTCCGCGCCGCCAAGGGTGACAAATGCACCGTAAGGCATGATAGTGCGCACAGTTCCCGTCACCACATCGCCCACGTTCATTGCGGCGCGACGGCCTTCCATTTCCACGCGCGACTGCTCTTCAAGCACAACGCGTCGATCAACCACCACGTCTTCATCCGCGGTATCCAGCTTGGTAATGCGGCAAGTAATTTCCTGCCCCACCAGCGCCTCAAGCTCTGCCGCTTCGCGTGTTCCGCTGCGGCTGGCCGGCATAAAAGCCCGCACGCCCACGTCAACGCTCAGGCCGCCTTTTATCACGGCCGTCACAGTTCCGGCCACAGCGGTCTTGTCGGCAAATGCTTTCTCCAGCGCCGACCAATCTCTCGGCTGCGCCACCTTGAAGCGCGAAAGCACGTAGTAGTGCTCTTCGTTGCGCCCGGTAATCGACACCGGAAACTTGTCGCCCGCTTTTACTCCATCCGCATTGTTCTCAAATGCCGA
>Ga0265338_10000758_pt1 | contig 55090 bp, 58 predicted proteins | sample 42126metaG_FD_193579 | JGI IMG/M metagenome (GOLD analysis project Ga0265338, IMG submission 193579) | Rhizosphere microbial communities from Carex aquatilis grown in University of Washington, Seatle, WA, United States - 4-21-26 metaG | ecosystem: Host-associated > Plants > Roots > Rhizosphere... | reverse complement strand
ATATACGGCTGCCTTTCTTTTTTAGGAATTTTTGTTTTTATTTTGCTTTAAGATATTTTTGTTTTAATCTCAAAACTAATTTATAGTATAGCAAGAAGCTTATGGTTTGTCAATATGTTTTTTAGGCGACTACGTACTTACGTCTTGTATCGAGCTCATATAGATAAAAAGGAACGTATTCTGGAAAGACGAAGCAGGCAGCGGAATAGTAAATGAATATTCGGTACGCATACCCGAACGCCGTAGACAGCACCGTGGCCATACTTGTCTTTCCACGCGTACCAGGAGAGGTTACAGTGCTACCTCAACGGTACGCGAAGTGGGGTCACTGCGACTCTTCGTAAGCCCTTGACACCTTGGCGAGTGTCAGGGCGCAGAGCACGCCGAGCCCCATGAGGTAGATGCTGACGATGGTGATGCTGGTTGCGAGGCCAAGGTGCGGGAGCTTGGATACCCCAGCCAAGAAGCCGACGGCCAAATCTAGCGCAAGCCATACCAGTATGCCGACGTCAAGCGCTTTGGGCGCGACGGCGTCGATCCTGTACAGGGTCCGGGAGAACTCTGCAGTGGCGTAGCGGGTTGTCTGGATGACCATCGTCACGCTGCTGGCTGCGATCCTGGTAAGCGTTACTACGGTGCTGGCGGTGACCTGGGCGGTTCCTTTGGCAGCGCGAACGTAGTTACGCCTTATCAGGACAGCTAGTAGCCCACCGCCGATCACGACGAGGGCCGGGAGTAGCTCCCAAATGAGATTTTTCACTCGCTGTATCCTTACTGTTCTCTCGTAGGAACTGGAACTACAAAACGGGTATCGGTACGTGCGATACCCAGCTTATAGCTCCAGTCCACTGACGATTGGTAACTGCCTGCTTGTCAAAGTACTTAGAATGGTTTACCTCACACCGCTAAGTATGTACATTTTACAATGATAATAATATAACGTCAATGTATGCACAAGCGGATTATCCCTTTACAACATGTAACCTCTCTACCATACTGAGTTCATGAGGTTCACCATTAAGCATTTCAACGAACGCTTTCCCGATGACAATGTCTGTCTAGACTATATGTTCGAGCTTGCCTATAGGGATATGCCTGCTTGTCCGAAGTGCGGGGTTATTGACCCGAACTACTACCGCGTCCGTAACCGTAAATGTTACGAGTGCAAAGATTGTGGCAATCAAATACATCCGCTTGCTAACACCATATTCCATAAGTCCTCTACTTCCTTGCGCGATTGGTTCTATATAATCTTTCTGTTTTCCGTCGCTAAAAATGGTGTCTCAGCAAAAGAGGTTGAACGACACCTGGGCGTTACCTACAAGACGGCATGGCGAATCGCTAAACAGGTTCGTGTACTTATGTCAGAAGGCAGTAATCCACTATCCGGTATTGTCGAAACCGACGAGACATACATCGGCGGCAGGCAGCGAGGCAAAGACATAGCCGTCCAAGATAAAGCTGTCGCGTTCGGCATGGTCGAGCGTGGCGGCAATGTTAAAGCTGAACACGTGCCAACGGCTGGTGCTCGTGTTTTGTTACCACGACTGCAAACCAGCATTGTTCCTGGCACGATCGTCTATAGCGACCAGGCAAAAGTCTATAGTACACTCCATCGCATTGGCTATTACCACGATAGTGTTAATCATAGCATCGGCGAATACGGCCGTGGCCACATACACACCAATACCATTGAAGGGTTTTGGGGACAGCTAAAGCGCTCTATGGATGGGACATATCAGCGTGTGAGCCGGAAGTATCTTCAGTTGTATCTGAATGAGTTTGTGTATCGGTATAACTATCGGGCTGTGCCGGTGTTTCCAGTTTTGATCGCTTCGGCTGCGCGGCGCGTACAATAGCGTCCTTGAATTGCTGCTCCGCATTAGGATTAACCTGATCATCTGGGAGGTTATCTATGAAGGCTTGCCGTTCTTCGTCGGTGAGGGGCTTTTTCTTGGGATTGGTCATAGAAATATTATAATGCCTACATACAACCCCTAGGGACGACCCAACAATGCCGGACGGTAAAGCATCTACACTGACAAAACATCAGGAGCTTACGTAGTACGGTCCTGACCATTATGCTATGGTGTATTAATGCAGAACAAATTCTCTAGGCCGATGCAAGGTGATGATGACGCGATCTTCATGAGCGTGCAAGAAGTAGCTGCCCTACATATCGGCGAACGACTTAAGCAATACAAGTCATGTGTCGAACTATGTACGGCGGTGGGCGCACTGGTAATCCATATAGCCTCCTTTATCCCGATGGTTGTCGGAGTAGATCTTGACCCAAAGCGTATAGAAGCTGCTAAACAAAATGCTAAGACGTATGGCGTGGAAGATCGCACCGAGTTCGTCGTCGGTGACGTGTTAGACGAAAGCCTATTGAAGACCATCAAAGCTGAGGTAGCCATCCTTGACCCAGATTGGTCTGCCGCCGGCAGCGACAAATCGGTTCATGAAACAAACATAGATAACATGCAGCCTAGCATGCGGCAGATGATTGTGCTTACCCGCAAGTACATTACTCCCAACCTAGTGCTGCGGGTGCCGAAGCACTTTACACTCGAAACGCTCAAAGAGTTTGGCTCATACGAGCTGGAAAGTATCATCATAGACGGACGGTTGCGCTTCAAAGTAGTCTACTTTTTGCCGGGAATTGAGGAAAGCCGGGAGACAGAAATTCGGTTAAAGGGACTGTAAGTTCTTTCCTACATGCTATAAGGGTATACTCTCGATGCACAAGGTAAGTAGCAGTGTGTCGGCCCTCGTCAGAGGTTGAGACATCCAGCGTCACGACTGCAGCAGCGAGTCTACAACATTGGCGACTCGGTTAGGATTAGCCCAGATATCTCCGTGGTCCGATCCGATGCGACCACGAATTCCTAAAGATGGCTGGTCTTTTGCGATAGGCTCCGTTGAAAATGGTGTCAGTATAGCTATATCACCAAGACGCTTAAAGAGCTTGCGACTAGAGCGCCTGTCATATCGGCCGCCAGGAAATAGCCAATCTCCGGCGAGTGGCAGGATCGCCAGCATCCCCACCGCTTCTCGAAACCGCCGCAGGTCAATCGTACGCGTTGCCGCCTCCCTGATTTGCTGGCGCGCCCGTTCCGGACCGCTCTGCTGCAATGCGCGCGCGGCCTCACCCATGACACCTCGCCAGTCTCTATAATCGTCGGGAAGCCGCTCGATCGGTGCCTTCCTCGAAAGAATATGCGGCCACACATTAAACCGCAGCCAGAAGGCCAGTCGATGTTCCCTATGAATCTCAGCTGGTGCGACTAATAGCACGCTGGCATTAGCAAAACAGCTCCAGTCTTGTGTTGCCTGCTTGCCAACATCTTGCGCCGCCCGCTCACTTGCAATTTGCACCAGCTGTTCAGCGACAGGCGCTCCGAAGCTATGTGCAACGATATGCAGGGGCTGGCTTTTGAGCCCTTCCTCTTCAATGATCGCAGCCAGGCCAAGCGCCTGAGCTCTGGCAGCTGATGGCTGACCGGGAGCTACGTCAGCGAGTTCCGTGGTTTGGGTGGCTAGTATAACCTCATGCCCTCGCTTGGCCATAGCAGCCGCGAACGGCGCGTACCCAAGAATAGTACCAAGATGTCCACCGACTATTAACAAGCGTTTATTGTCCGGTGGATCCCTGTCGAAAGGCCGCACCGGGTTCAGACGTACATACTCAATAGCGCCGCCATTGAGCCCGTTAATGGTAAGGTCTTTCCACGTATCCAGTTCTCTTACGGTTTCGGCGCTGGAGGCCTCTGCAAGGCGTACGCCAAGTGCGGCATCAAAGTGGATATATGTCGGGTTTTGTTCTGTGAGCGACGCCATGAGAAATACTTATTATATACTCGTATTGAGTATATTGCTACATATAGTAGGGCAGGTCCCCGCTTGTCCTGTTGGCAGGACCCTGTTCTATTTGATTGAATCGGGGTACATTTTAAGAGTGAAGATCTTCCTACTATTCTTACTGTTCATGTCTTTACCAAGCATACTGGTGTACGTGGTAGTGAAAACTAATGTCATAAAGCTCTTTATTAAGACAGACTACAAAAAGACTAATACACCCACAGCAAACCTCCCAGCCGAGCGGCCTGCGAATCATCAACAGCACTAGTGTCTACAAGAACGTGTAGGCATTGCAGGACTTATTGCAACTGGAGTCAGTTGCTACGCATACCGTACATTCCGGTTAACAACAGCTGCCTCAACGGTTGTTGCCAACCAAGTCACCGATTAATATACGTGCACTTAATGTCTATTGACAAAATATAGTACCTTGCATAACATAGTAGCGTATGAACAAGAATAGTGATACTACTGATCTTCGTGCACAATCGGAAACACAAATGCGTAAAGGCATGCTCACCTATTGCGTACTGCTGCTATTAAAGGATGGCAAAGTGTACACTTCAGAAATAATTCGCGCGCTTCACCAGGCCGAACTTATCGTCGTTGAAGGAACACTCTACCCTCTTTTAAATCGGCTCGCAAAGGATGGGATACTTGCGTACGAATGGCAGGAGAGCGAACAGGGGCCACCACGAAAATATTATTGGCTGACCGACGAAGGGCAGCGCGTACTAGAAGAACTACAGGATGCGTATCGAAAATTACACGCTTCAATAAGTACTTTGGAAAAAGGAGTTGGACATGAATGAAGTTACTAAGATTCATCTAGGGAGGCAGGCGTTCAATATTTCCATTGATGCGCACCATGAGCTGAAGCAGTACCTTGATGACATAAAGCGACACGTTCACGAAGAGGGAATTGTGAACGAGATTGAGCTCCGCATGGTAGAGCTACTGAATGAACGTGGTGTTGTGGGTGACAAGGTAATACTACCCGCTGACGTTTCGTTTCTAAAAGAGCAGCTTGGAGAGCCAAAAGATTTTGCCGAAGAAGACGAAGAGCAGGTGAGCGAGCAAGAAAAACCCGCTGAAACGAAGAAACTCTTTCGTGATACCGATAATGCAATGCTTGCTGGCGTCGCAGCTGGGCTCGCGAATTACTTCAACGTTGACGTATTACTCATACGCTTACTATTCGTTATCGTCACTTTCATGGGTGGGTGGGGAATACTCCTCTACCTCGTTCTTTGGGTATTAGTGCCCGAAACCAAGACACCAAGTGATCGGCTGCAAATGGCAGGGAAGGCAGTAACGATAGAAAGTTTAAAAGAAATCGTTGAGCGGGCGGATGTAAAGAGCGCTGCACGCCGTGCCAATAACTCACTTTCGGGCCCTATTAACGTAATTTTCCGAACACTACTAAAAGCCATTGGTGTGATCATAACCGTCTTTGGACTTGCTACCCTTATGGCTCTCTGTGGCAGTGTAATCTACATGTTCTTGCACAACGGCAACATTCTACAGGACAGCGTCTTCCCTATTGGCTTTAAAGAACATTTGCTCGTCTATATAGCCGCAGCCGTTATTGGATTTATTGGCCTGTTTATCGTGCTGCTTGGGCTCGCTATCTTTCGCCGGAAATGGCCCATACATATGTGGGTCACGGGATCCCTGATTGGATTAATGCTTATCTGTGTGGCAACGGGCGCGGCGCTAACAGCTGATGTGGTACCACAAGTTCGGGATCAATATAACGCAAACGTCCATACGACAGCTCGCCAGCTAAAACCCTTCACAAAAATCGAACTCGATGAGTTCGCGGGTAACGTCGACATCTCATATGAGTACTCTCCTACCTATTCAGTAACGCTCCAATATTATGGACATCCCGACCTTTCATCAGTCAAAACTACCGTTACGAATGGGGTGCTTACGATCGATACGCAAAACTTCAACTGGAATAGAAATTGCCAAGACCTATGTATACCAAAAAGCTACAATCTTAGCTTTACCGTCTACTCACCCACCCAGCCAACATCCCTATACTCAGGCAACTATGCACCACAGTCACCGATAGACACTCCGACCGTTCCGTTACCCCAGCATCCATAGATACGATCCTAGCCGAGCATTATGCCGGGCAACTACTCACGCGACTTCAAAGATTTTGTATTCACCTTCATGCAATGCAAGAATTGGCACGCCTGGCTTACCATAGGACTCTAGGTCACTGTATGCTCGGCTCCAGTCAATTGGACCACGTGGATCATCATTGCCAAAGTCTGATTCGTAGTGAGGGATGAACTTGATGGGAAGTATTCCGAATCCGTCCTGACAAGCCCGCCAATCGCACGTCCAGTAATTTGTAGCTATCATGCACGAGCTTGCGGAACTTGTCGCAATAACTTTTCTAGCGAATAGCGCACTGTAGTCAAATTTTCGCATCCAATAAAATAGCAGATCGTTATCTCCTCCATGAAAGTAGATGACGTCAGCCGCATCACACTGCCGTATAAATGTATCCGGTAATGCAAGCTCGAATGATGGGGTAACTCCTTCAGACAAATCTTCGGCTATCGATTGTGCATACCCCGCAAACTTCGTCTCCCAATATTCCCTGCCCTGTGCGAAATTACACAGAAGGAACTTTGGAGACACACCAAGCCCTTGTACAATCTCCTGATGGAATTCTCGTTTACGTCGGAGGCCGTGCTTTACACCACCTGAATTGAGGACATACTTTGTCATACGGAATTATAAATTATCAAGTTCAGCGATATCAGTGTCCGTCAATGCGAGTGAGACTGCAGCTACATTTTCATCAATATGGGCTTTTTGCGTTGCCTTAGGAATGGGTAGCGTGTTCTTGGCGAGCAACCACGCGAGGGCCACCTGTGCCGGTGTTGCATCGTGAGCTTTCGCGATTTTCTTAATAGTCTCGTCCTGTAATACTTCTTGACGCTTTACTGGTTGATACGCAACGATCTGTACATTTTGATCGCTACAATACTCGTGGAATTCGCTCGTTACCTCGTCTTTATGCAGCACGTTGTAATTCATCTGATTAGCGATAAGTGCATGTTTTGAAAGACGCTGGACTTCCTGCATCTGTACGATCGTAAAGTTACTCACACCGAAATCACGTACTATCCCCTCATCAATAAGCTCATCGATTTGTGGAATTGCCGCTTGCCACTCTATGCCCTCCCATGGTGCATGGATATAAAGCATATCGAGATAATCTGTTCTGAGCTTTTGGAGCATCTGCTCTACGGCAGGACGAGCGGAGCCTGTGGCTACACTGGTTTTCCATAACTTATCAGCAATATAGAGATCCTCACGCACTATTCCCCCGAGTGCCCTACCAACCACCTCATCCGTATAGAAGGCGCCATATAGCTCTGCGCAGTCTATGTGGTTTTGTCCTTGAGCCAGTGAGTACCGCAGCGCTTCTATTTCTTGGGTTTCATTACCCTTTACCGCCCGAGCTTTATAGGTAGCAGTCGGGTCATCTACATATTCACTGCTTATATTCCAGGTACCAATCCCAATGGGAAATAGTGGTCTACCAGATTTTGTACGCATTGCACTAGAACTCCTTAACCCATTTCAGCTGACATGCGGATGTGGCGCGGCAAGAAGAAGCTCAGCAAGAATATGGTGGCCAGAATACCCATCTCAAACAAGACTGCGGCGTGGAATCCACTCACAAAGTTTCGGTCGTTAGCCGTCTTTACGTTACTCGTAACGATGCCACCAATCTTCTGACCAACTGCGGGCGATATGCCGACGTGCTGTACCTCTAGCTGCTTACAGCTGGCAGGCGTTACCGAGCTATTGTCTGAACTGCTGCTATCCTTGAAGCACTGTGCTGCACCGGCAACAATTTTATCCTGTGCGGCAGCCGGTATGTTGAGGCTACTGAGTTGTTGGTGAATTGTTGGCTCTACGGTAGTAAAACTCGGGATTGCATGCGTCGACAGATGCGTAAAGAACACGATTCCAAGGAGTGCGGTACCAATTGAGCCACCGAGCTGTTGCACTGCGTTTAGTACACCACTTGCACTTCCGGCATGTTTTGCATCGACATCATTCAATGCGACCGAGAACATGGGCGACATAATAAACGCCATGCCTGAACCAACAAGCAGTAGGCCTGGGATGAAGTACCATGGTGACATCTTCAACTCATAGTGGTGCACCAGCGTATAGAGTAGCCATAGGCCACAACTCATAAGGATGGTGCCCAGTACCATGGTGTAGCGGCCAAGTTTCGGCATAAGCTTCTGACTGAATACCGCCATAGCTACTGAGATTCCTATCGCCGTTGGGATGCCCGTGAGCGCTGCTTTAATGACAGAAAAACCAAGTCCAATCTGCAGGATAAGCGTGAATGGCAAGAAGAAGCTAAGCATAGCTCCTTCAAAAATGAGGTTGATGACAAGCCCGAGCACAAAGGTCTTGGTGTGCACCAGGCTTGGTACGACGAGCGGTGACCCGTCTTTAGCCTGCTTCTTACTCTGCCACCATCCGAACACAATAAGCATCGGAAGTGCCGCTGCAATCATGACAAAGCTCCATGTTGGCCAGCCAAGCTCACGCCCTTGGATCAACGGATAGACCAGCAGTAGCATTGCAATTGTAATGAGGACTGTACCAAAGATATCCAGCTTTAGGGGGTGTGGTGATTTGCCGTTTGGCAGATACTTAAAACCAGCGAACAACGAAAAGAGCCCAACAGGAATATTTATGAGGAAAATGGGGCGCCAGTGTAAGCCGGCAATGTCAAAGTGGATAAGGATACCGCCGATGACCGGGCCAAGCGTTGCTGCGACACCGGCAAGAGCACCAAAAATACCCATAATGCCACCTCGTTCATGCTTCTTGTACATAACCTGCATGAGTGACATTACTTGCGGCACCATAAGTGCAGCGAAACAGCCTTGTATAAGGCGAGCAGCAATGAGCATATGTGAATTCCATGACACACCACAAAGCAGTGAGGCAAGCGTGAAGCCGCTGACGCCGATCATGAAGATCTTCTTATATCCATAGACATCACCCATACGCCCACCCGTGATAAGGAGCGTTGCAAAGGTTAGTGCATAGCCAGCAATGAGCCACTGAATCGTCGCATAACTAGCGCCGAGGTTTGATTGGATTGATGGAATTGCGATATTAACAATCGTGTTATCGAGCAAGTCCATAATGAACGCCATAGCAACGATAACAAGGGCAATTGTTCGAGCTCGTGCGCTAAAATTTGCAGCATGCTCTTGCGCAGAGAGGGTCTTGGCTTCAGCCACTGAAATCCTTTCTTAGATTGACTAACCAATGTAGTGTAACAAATTCTTCAGGAAACTGTCTGTCAGACACTCTCACCGTTTTTTGCCCAGGAGCCAAGATAATGTTCGATGGCAATCGGGATGAAGTCAAGCTGTGAATGCATAAGATGCTTCGGAAGATTACTAACTGGATAGAACGAACCAATTTTTGGTGGCCCTAACAGCTCAACCCAAAATATCTGCGACGCTTCCAGGCCGCGCCCGGAGTGGTGGAATATGTTGGTCACGAAGGTAGGTTCTGATGTCTTACTTCCCTGAAGCTCGTCATTAAATATTCGCTGCAATGCATCATTAAATGAACCAGGCGTGTCGTAGGGACGTACGACCGTGCCAGGCGTATGCAGCTGGCCAGCAAATATAGGGTCATCGGGCTCACGTTCTAAAAGTAGTATCTCAGCACCGGAATCTTTAGTCTTTCGAAACGGAACAACTTCAATAATCGGATTCACGGTCAAACGAGAAAACTGTTGGAATATGGGCTTCGGATAAAAGCCGGGAGACATATCTTCAAGCAGCGCTGCAATTTTGTTTACTTTTTCTTCGTTTTTCACGATGCAATCATATCAAAGGATGAGTGGAATCCAGAGCACTTTTTATACAACAGGCACCTTTCCTTGGGGTATGAGCCTATTCCATCGCTTCAACTTCTTGAAGAAATGCCTTCTTCTTTATCTCGTATTCCACATATGGTAGACCATCGCAGTCATACTTAAGCTGTGTGTACCGTTGCTGCAGTTCAGGACTATGCCGTAGTCGTTCAAACGTTTTCTTTTGGCTTGGCACATGGGAGCCTGGATCACTCGGGTCAGACAAGATACAGTCGATCTCAATATTCTCACGCATATAGCTCCATATTGCCATGTTGTCTTTTAACGCTTGAGGTATGCCGAGAATCGGCGTGAGCACTTGGGCGTAGTGCTCGATATCTTTGTGGGGACATAAAAGATCAAGATCTATATCATTCTTGCCGGGTAGGCAGAGAGCCCCTGCACCCATGAACAAGATATCAACATCAGGAGCAACTTCGTAGATGCGAGCCATAAGTTCGTCGGCCACTTGCTTTAGCTTGGGGTCCCACTCGTGGACATGATAATAGTCGTGTGTCATACGTATCAAAAATGGCTCATGCCACCTCCCGTATTAGAGTTTTTCTATTGCGTCGATAAGTAGCTGGAAGTAATCATTACCCTGGGGGACAAAGCTGCCATCACCTGGAAGCACAGCGCGCCTAAAGGATTCGAGCGTCATCCAGTGAACATCCGCAACTTCAGATTGTTGCAATGCAAAGGTCATGCCGTCCTTAAACTCGAGCAAGTATACCCAACGAAACTCGTTTTCAATATTTTGACTGTCCATTTTGAGTACCGTACGATGCCGACCGATAGGCATCAGGTCCTCCGGTTGTACATCAAAGCCGATCTCTTCTTTCGTTTCGCGAATTGCTGCTTGCTGTGGATCTTCACCCACATCGATGTGGCCCGCAGCGGAAATATCTAAAAGATTCGGCCAGGTCCGCTTACTCGCCGCCCTCCTCTGCACTAGAATCTCTTTTACATAATCCACTTTTCTCCAAATCCACACGTGAGACGAGCCATGCAATATCCCGCCACTCAATACATCCTGTTTGGTTGCACCCTTACCGACAATTGGTCTCGCGTCCTCGTCATAAAGCTGCCATAGTTCAGTCACCTACTAATGATACCAAATGCCAAACGAGAGCTATGGCACAGAACGCGTAGCGTAAAGCGACTCGGCCTGGGTTATTATTGAGGTATGACAATCCAAGAACTATTCATTGCATCGAACAATGCCCTACTAAAGTCCATACAACAAATTACCGATAATCAGTGGGAGCTCGCTATGCCCGCCGGCACATCAAGTAAGCCAGCTACACTCAGGCAAGCCGTCCAATACCATACCTACGATGATGCCTGGGTGCCCGATGTGCTAGCCGGCAAAACCAAAGAGGAAGTAGGGGATGTATATGAATACTTGCGCACAAACGAAGACGTGCAAGCAAACTACGAACAGTACAATAAGCGCGCCAATGAAGCAGTAGTCAGCTTTCAGGATCTCGACCGCGTAACTCACTTATCCTACGGTGATTTCCCGGCTAGAGATTACATGCAGCATGTTATTAGCTTTAGGGCATTTCGCTCCTACGATATTGCAAAACTCATTGGCGCCGACACCACGATGTCAGACGAATTCGTACAAGCACTGCTTGATGAGTTTAGCCCCGTTATTGAAGACTACCGTCAAATGGGTGTATTTCCACCTGCAATCTCCATAACCGAAGAGGCGAACCCTCAGACGAAGCTGCTCGCATTAGTTGGTCGAGAGTAGGATAACGCTAGCTTCAAATAGCTCGCATTTTATTGCCCCGTGCATTGTGCTCCACTTCAGCCAAGTCCAGAGCCTCCAGCAGCGGCGGCATATACATACCAAAACGTCCACGTAGACCCTTCTTAAGCCCATACCAGCCACCTAGCGGGTTGGATTCAGACCGAGCCCAAGCTTCAATAGTGCCCTCTTTGGCTGGTTTTTGCTCATCAGCGCTACCCAGCTCCATCCAATCCCCATGTTCTTTGAGCATTTCGTATAGATCACCTATCGCCCGGAAATCATATAGCAACATAGTTTTACCAACGATACACACGATAACTTTTTGTCCATCTTTTTCATCAATATACATTTCATATTCTGATGTTTGAGGAGGTGTCTTTAGCTTCCAAGGGTTATCTTTAGTTCGCTCGTCCATAATCTTCATGCTCCTTATATTAAGACTAATTATAGCTACCGCGCCCTTGTAGCTTAAGGAAGTCAGCGGGACAACCGTAGCGTATCACGCTAAGAACTACGCGACCGTGTCGGACCCTTCGAGTGACTCAATCCACTCTTCCCTATCGAGTAATCCCCTATCCGTAAGGAAGATACTACTACAGCAGGAGCCATTCTTGGCGGACGGCATAAGCTCCATAGGATCATTTGTCCATTTTTGGGCAACATACGCCGTGTTTTTGGTATTTGCCTGCAATACGTCTGGCAGTTTGCCTCCGCATAGTTCCATCTCTACATCCATCAGGAACATGTCGTAACTATTCCGTTTCTGGAACATGAGGCCGAGGAACCTTTTTGAAGTTCCTTCACAGTTCAGTTTCTCGCGACAAACTCGCTCAGCAGCTTGCTCAGGGAGCTCACCTTCTAGCATAGTAACCGCAGGAAACCCCCAACCGCTTCGTAGATCTGGGTCATCGTCTGGTCTTCTCACCAGAAGAAACTCATCGCTATCTGGCTTCTTTAGAACTACTGCCACAACACATTCAATCTGTTTGCTCATGCGCCAATGATACCACTAGTCATGCCAAGTTGGTAGCCGTATAACTTCGGTGAAATGGTAGGCAGCACTAAAACTTATCGTACAGAGGTAGCACAGAGCAAGAGGTGTACATGGTAGTAAATCTCTACCTGTTGCTCCAATAATCTAGCTACCCGAGTACCTCCTTTTTCTTGTGCAACCGTTGCAAGCCATGGGTCCTAGTCTCGCGCTTTAGGAAATAGTGCATTCAATCACTGTAGGGACTGCATCCGAACATTGAGGGTAAAGTTTAGACTCGTCGTGAGGATTTGGGTAGTAGGCGACCAATCGTAGCTACACCTATCAAAATACCTGCTGCAGCTGTCGTTAAGACTATGTTAGTGCCCGTGTTGGTCAGCTGGCTAGCCGCGGTTGCCAGGCCTACTGGATCTACAATCGTACCATTGGCTGCGCCATCGGAATCCAGGCTACTACCGTCCATTACAGAATAGGTTACCTTTAGGGCGCTTTGGCCGCCAATCGTTGCTAACTGCTTGGTCATGCCGGACACGGTGGCATAGGAAGTACCGTATTTTCTCAACGTGTAGCTGCCATCGGAGAGGCCGTAATAGAAGAGGTTTACCGTAGCGGTAAAACCATTGGTACCACAGGCAGCGGTAAAGTTAGCCAGCCCTGCTGGGTAGTCGTAGGCACTGTCCTGAGCGCTCAGCGTAGATTCTTTAGCAGCCGTGACACGACTGAGCAAGCATGTACTGTCGACCCCTACCGTCATCGTCTTACTGGTAACCGGATTTATGAAGCTAGTGACATTAGGCTGTAAGCTATCCGGTATACCGTCGTTGTTAGCATCACCGCCGTTAGGCGCCGCGTCCTCAACACTGTCAGCCACCCCGTCACCGTCACTATCCGCAGTGGTCACTCCGGCAACCGAACCATCACCAATCGTGCCGGCAGCAAATAAGTTGTGGCCCGACGATGCTCCTGCCAGCATTTCATTGCCGTCATTACTCATAGCTTGGGCATACCAAAAGCGATTGTTGTTGCCGTCCGGTTGGGTTTCCGTCCATGACGTACCGCCGTTGGAGGTGACGTACAGACGACTGCTGTCGTCGCTAGTGATGGCATCTTGGCCATTTTCGCTCATTGCCGCCGTCACCCATGCCTGAGCACCACTGACCGGGTTTGTTTGGTTCCAGGTAGTGCCGCCATTGGTGCTGATATAAATGAAGTCACCTCGAGCGCCAGCCATTAGTGTCTGGCCGTTGTTTTTTACTTGGCTAAGTCGCCACGCTTCGTCATTGTTGCCAGCCGGACGTGCTTCGTTCCATGTCGTACCACTGTCAGTACTAAGATACAGCCGACCACCGTCGACACCAGCCAGCATGGTTTTACCGTCTTTACTGATACTGCTCGTCCACCAGTCCTCATCGTTGTTACCAGCTGGTTGGGTTTCCGTCCATGTCGCGCCGCCATTAACACTTCGGTACAGCCGACCACCGTCGACACCAGCCAGCATGGTTTTACCGATACCACCTACCGATACCGTTCTGAAACTAGCTGACACACCGGCAGGGTTGACATTGGTCCATGTCGTGCCGGCGTCTTTGCTTAGATACACCGCATCGTCATCTGATGCGAGCATGCGGTTACCTGTATTACTAATAGCGACCGAGTCCCATGCTTTGTTGGCATTACCGGCTGGTTGGGTTTCTGTAACCGTGTTGTTGTTGGCAATAACATACAGTCGACCGCCATTAGAGCCGGCCAGACCATACTGTCCGTCACCGCTCAGTGCAGCCGCCTCCCAGTTACCTGCGCCTTGTACTTGGGTCCAGACAGGTAGCGCGCCCGCGAGCGGGCTCAAACCAATCATTAGACCTGCCGCAGCTATTACTGAACCGCTGATAATTTTCTTGCCGTGCTGTAATTTCATGTCTATTGTCGCCTTTGCTAAATTCTTATGCTTAGCATATCACGACACGGATTTCCTGCAGAATCTCAAATTGCACACATTGACCCTCCTCCTGCGAGTAAGATGGGGAGAGCTGGGGCACCGCTGAGTTACTCTACCGCGTCACACTAGAACCTACTTCAGTTGGATGCTATCAAGTATCTTGCCTGCAGTGTTTACTTCGGAGCCTGACAACCAATTTTGTGCAGCTTGAAGTGAAGTAGGATGTACAGCAGGCGTACTGCTAGTTACGCAGAAGTTCTCTATTTGGTCTTTATTGGGATTATGGAAGTTTAGATATATTAATCCTACGTTTAGTTCGCCGAGTTTCAACCCCACTTGGCTCACATAGCTTGCATCAGTCACACAATACATTGGAGTAGCTACATAGCCCGAGTCACGGCTTTCAAAGACACCTTTAACAATCCTCAGGTTTTGAGCACTAGCATCACTAGGCGTCTCTATGGAAGTCGTATTGAATGAGCAGATACCAGGCTCGCATGCGCCACCTAAGCCCCCAATCACAGGGTTAAAGGTGACTAGGGTTGTTTTGCCTGGGCTGGTAAGGGTCAGTCCGCTAATATTTGGATCCTCAGATTCAGAGGGAGAAGCTGACCATGTAGTTGGATATTTAAAGCATGCGCTACCCGCATCTGAACAATACTGTTTCCACCCAGAATACGGATCTATCGAAGCTGGAGTATCTGTACTCGTCTTCTTTTTGTATGCTGGCACTATCGAGCTGTTAGCTGAGTAGTTCTTGTTACTTATCTGTTTGGCATGATACACATACCAGCCCGTGAAGCCGAGAATACCAACGATCACCAAGATGAGTAGCACCTCAACGACGCTAAAGCCTGAATCTGAATTGGGTTTTGTCATATTACCCTAAGCTTAAGTTGCATTAACCCGTTTTGCAACCAAATAGGACTGGAACAATTTTATAGAGGTGGCAATAAAAAAGAGACTCGCACGACTGCGAATCTCTATCTGTTGTTTCTTCATGGTTGCGGGGGCAGGACTCGAACCTGCGACCTCATGGTTATGAGCCATGCGAGCTGCCGCTGCTCCACCCCGCGTCAATTGTTGAGACGCCTATTGGCTAATCTCTATGGAACCTAGTGAACACTATTCACATCGTTGTACGCGACATTCACTTTTGCACTTTTCCCATTTTGCGGGAAAATTACCTTACACATATTGTAGCAACAGAGGTATGTATTGTCAATTTGTTGATACGTTACGATGGAGGAAGAAATCCATCCATGACTGGAAGTTATGTTCCCAATATGGTTGTTTTGGGACTTCGGAGGCAACTGAGCCGCTACTTGGCTCTTGCACGGTATGTGCTAGCGCCACACTCTGCGGCACGATAAGTTCTGTCTCGCCTGGGTCACCCAAACCTAAGTTCTCACGCGCCGTGAGCTCAAGGTATTGGTTCGTATTGTAGTATTGGTTCTGCAGTGCGAGGTCTTCGTTCTCAAGGCTCTGGATGCTATTTTCCTGCTGCAGCTGGATAGCCTGTTTCTGTAGGCCGTAGTTCGTTTGGATGGATTTTACGCCACTCCAACTTATGAGCAATACGATAACCGTAAATACCAACAAGCCAACATTACGTACGTCCCGCAAACTCAGGAGGTACGCTCGCCCCATTTCGACATACGGATCTAGCTTATTGGTGATATTTGTTTTATCGAACATTTTCTTTACAAATAGTATATAACATCGACGCCACCTCTGGTATACTCGTATCTGTTGTCGATGCCTTCGTGGGCTAGCAAAACACGTCTTTTGCTACACAGAAGAGCAGGCCAAAGATGGGACCACTATCACATATTTAGACAACATACTATAACCGCGTGGGGCAGTAGCTCATCGGTTAGAGCAGGCGGCTCATAACCGCTTGGTGGTTGGTTCAACTCCAACCTGCCCCACCACTAACGCACTAAAAATTCTACATACATTGTAGAATTTTTTTATATCTAGTTAAGAGCGCTGCTTGGTTTCTGGTTTAAGGACATCTTTGACGGAACAGCTTTTTTCTGTAGTCGGGCAACTGCAACGCGTGTGACGAGACCTATTACGAAACAAGCGACAGCAATGATAGCAAAACGTCTACCAAGGTCGCGGGATATATTTTCTGCCAAATCATGCCCTAGAGAGGCAAACGCATTCGATGTCGCAGAGAACTTTATATAACGGTCAGCTAGGCTCGTACCGAGGTAGAAAATGAGCGCAACCATACCAACCAGCACACCCACGCACATCAACACGTCCGGTAACGCGCTATAGCGGTGTCGTTCCCACGAGATAGCCAAGAGCGCTGCGATGAGCAATACGGCCGTGAGGATCGTCGTCACACGTACGTGGTCGAATGTCTTGGCGACATTAACATTCTTTGTCTGAGGGGTTTGCGCACTACCCTTTGCCAACGCTATCGGTTGAGTCAGGGTTGGGCTCTGCTCGACAGGTATACCTTGCGCCTGAGCTTGCGAAGCTAAGTCGTTGAGGTTAATGGTGGGGGCAGGTGCTTTGCCTTCGTAGTATTGTTGCAGTTGATCGAGTGCGCCATTGATCTTCTGCTTGAGTGCAGCCGGCGTAAGTATCGTCTGCAACTTAGCCTTTACCTCTGGGCTATTCGTTGCTCCCGTCTCTTGACTGACCTCCTGGGTCAGTGCAACAGATAATCGATCGTAGCCATTAACGCTCGTCAGCCGCCCCTCGATATATCGGGCGCTCAGGAGTGTCTGTGCTATGACAGTGGTAATAACAACACCACACAGTACCGATACGAGCAGGGAGGCCAGGAATTTCGACAACAAAGAGCTAAGCATAATCGCATTGTAAGGCTAATGCTTCCTGAATTCCAGACAAGTTATGAGACTAACGACTCATGAACGATTCCAGCGATGGGCACATATCCTGAGAACAACAAAACAATTTCCTTAAATGCATAGTCTTTGCGTTGTCGTATCTAAGCTGGCAATCTGGAAGTCGGCCATGCTACCCCGACCAGCTTTTGTAAACATTTTATGATCGGCGTGGTCGCCTCTTTGCTCCGGCAATGCCACCAAGCTTGCATTGTTACTACACGTATACAATAATGATGAAAAAGAAGGGAAGTTGTTTTATGCGTGTATCTCGAGAGGCTGTCTACGATGACGGAAGTGAATGGTTCGACCCATTTCAGTCCGCTTACACTACCCGATCACAACGCTTGGCATTGGCTAGGGATGTTGCGTGGCCAATTACACCATCCGCGCCCCCCAATCAAAGAAGGCCTAGTTACAATGCACTTGCCGCGTTATGGGGAGATGACCTCGACGCATTGAGGCTATTTTGCAACTCTCTTGGCAGGCTCTATGCACTCGGCAAAAAATATAGCAGCCAGAATATAGCCGTCTTCACTGAAGGTTCTCCCGCTGCAATAAATATGGGCACGGGCTCGCTTGATGCAGATGTCACAATGCATGTTGGCACCATTAAGCCAACGATTGCTGGCACTGAGCACACCGGTCAAATGTACTACGGCTATGCGGGCAAGAGCCTTTCAAAGGATCCAAACAAAGATAAGAACGGGGTTGGGCTCGTATTTGACGTCGGACTTACTGTAGCTAGAGGCTCTCAGAGGATACGAGCACGACGGCAGCCACGTGGATTGGTAAGTGTAAGCGTGAAGGACCTTGATACTGACCACGTCAACGTATTCGATGGAGCCGTATCTCTCAGTGGTGATCCGGAAGATTACTTTTCCTGTCGGAGACTCACTGAAAGTGAACTAGTTATTGGGAATGTGGCAGTAAACCAATTGCTTCGTGACCTTACTCTGGTTGAAGATGGTACAGCAAGTGATAACTGGCGACATGCAAAGCCACCGATAGACATGAATGAGCCCGTCGTTGACCTTGCTGAGATCTTTCCACTCGAGAATGTAGCCGCGTAATTAGTAGTCAGGCGAATATATAACTACGAGCCTTGTTGTAGCGCGTCTAATAGCTCATCCGTTGAAGCTGCAGCCATAAGTTCTTCACGAAGTTCTTTCGCACCATCAAAGCCGTTAATGTACACTTTACAGAATCTATTGAGTGTCTTAATGTTTCGTTCACCCTCTTGCCAGGTTTGAGCGAACAGCTCAATGTGCCGACGATACAGCTCGATGCGACTCTCTTTCGGCACATTCTCCCATGGTGTGTTTTGGGAAAAAATATAGGGATCGTGGAATACGCCGCGGCCAACCATAATACCGTTCAAATTACATTGTTCCGCTAATTCAATACCCTGCTTTCGGCTCTCTACATCACCATTCCCGACAATAAGTATTTGTGAGTTAAGTTCATCTCTCATTTTGGAAACGTCACCGATAAGATCCCAGTGCGCGGGAACTTTACTCATTTCCTTACGCGTTCGCCCATGCACGGTAAGCATTTGGATATCCTTACTCAGCAAGAATTCAAACCACGTCATATCTACCTCGTTAAAGCCAAGACGTGTCTTAACGCTCAATGGTAAACGTCCAGCAAGACCTTCGTGCGTTGCATCAATGATGGCGTTTGCGAGCTCACGGTTCTCTTCTTTAATAAGGGCAGAGCAGGCACCATTTTGAACCTCGCTCTTGGCGGGACAGCCCATATTAAGATCAACGCCCACGAAATTACAGCCCTTAGGCATGCCAAGCTCACGGGCAAGGGAACCATCTGCAATTTGATCGGCAATCGCCTTAAAATTCTCCGGCTTTAATCCCCACAATTGTACAATAACGTTCTTCTCTGACTCAGCGAAGCGTAGCTTTTTATATAACTTTGGACGACCCGGGCTCATAAGGCCGTCGACATTCACAAACTCAGTGAAGAATAGATCGGGCATGGCAAGGCTTGCGATAATCTGACGAAAAACCGTATCGGTTACGTCGTCCATTGGCGCCAAGACAAAAAATGGCCTTGGGAGAGTATCGCTGTACCGCATATATTATCTAGCCACGCGTCGTCTTCGAGCGGGTCTTCCTGTTACTATGTGGTTCGCGCTACTAGTGATATTCCTTGACGCCCTATTCCGCACACTTGCCACCGTAACGCCTACTCCATACCTTGCAGTGAAGGCCCTGTATAACTCAGATACGACATTACCCGCTTCACGTTCGTCATATCCAGAGGCAACAAGCGCGTTGTATCCGGCAGCCCGGTAAAAGTGCGTTCGCGCATCCCGAAGATGACTATCCTCTCTGTCGACAGCTCCTTCGACCATTTGTCGCGCACGTCGCGCACCATAACGTCGATCGAGCGTCGTACGATGTGGGTCCGAAGAACCTGCTTGCTGCAATCCCGCGCTACGGTTTGCGGCATTAAGCGCCAAAAATGCCGCCCCAAGCTCTTGCGCTCTATAGCGGATATCAACTAATGCGCCAGGAACATCCGGTATCACCTCTTCAGCAGGACTGCCCGGCTGCTCGGGCACGAATGGCTCGAACGCCTCATCGAACAGTGGGTTTTGTCCTTCGCCAGGGGTGCGTGATAGTCTTGCCATAACTAGTGTTATTATATCATATTTATATGAATAAATAAATACCTCGTTTCGCTTGCGCCTATACGGCTACCGGTCTATCGCAAGACGATTATTCCCAGCGGAAAACCCGAAATGCGATTACGTAGATGATGATCATCCAGACTGTCATGATGCCAAGCTGTGAGCCTAACTGCGTCAAATGCTCACCTTCGGTGGCAATAAGCCGCGCACCGTCAATAACAGGGCTGAGCGGCAAGTAGGTAGTAATATTCTGAAGCCACTGCGGCATGATATAGCGCGGGAAAAACGTGCCCGATAGAAACATCATAGGGAATACCACAATATTCGCGAGCGGGGCAGCCTGCCGTTCATTCTTAGCCCAACCGCCTATAGCGAGCCCAATGCCGAGGACCATCATGACGCTGTAAGCCAAGAATAGGGCCAGTTCGAAGTAGTTACCGACAACTTTGAGATGGTATACCAATATTGAGACAAGAAGCATCCCACCGATCGACATGAGGCCAGACACGGCATTTCCTAGCATTACACTCAGGAAATACTGCCAAACTCGCAAAGGTGTCGTATGGAGACGACGTAAGATACCCATTTTCTTCAGTTCAGGAAATACGTTGATAGGGCCAAAAATACCCGCACCAAGAATTGCAAATCCGATTAATCCGGTAAACGTGTAGTCGAATTGGCTCAAACTTCGCTCATTGTTCTGCTTACTCGTTACCGAGAATGGCACTTCCGTCTTTACGAGGTGCTGGTTTAATACCTGGACTTCTGCTTGTAAAACTGTAGCCAATGTCTGGGCAGCGCTTTGATTATTCTCCGTGTAGTGTACGATTGCCTGACCCGTCGGGTACGTCTTGCCTTGCTGCACTTGGCCAAAGTTAGCAGGTAACTCAATGGTCGCATCAAGCTCGCCTCGGCTCATCTTTTTATCAGCATCCGAGAATGTCTTAACGGTTTTATCTACTTTCAGTGCTTTTTGCTTCTCAAGTTGTTTGTCGAATTGCTGTGAAAACGGTGTTTTTGACTCATTTATGATTGCGACGCTAAACGTCACCGACTTATTGCCGCTGTTAAGACTACCAAAGACGAACAGGAAGATAAGCGGGAACAGAAATGTAAAAAATAGCGCTAACTTATCACGGAAAAGTCGCCGTAAGTTAATGGTAAAGAATACCCAGACTGTATAGAGTTGCCGTTGCACTGGGCTTAGCTGCTTATGCGTTTTGTACGATACCGGCTTTGATGAATCTTTTGAGCGACGCTTCATAACGCGGTACCCAATACGACCTAGGATAACGAGCACGGCAATGCCAATCCAGATACTATTTTTCATATCAGTCCCTCAATGCCTTTCCGGTCAAATCAATAAAGACATCTTCCAAGTTAGCCTGCTCCACCGGCTGTTCTTTCTTAAAGCCTCGCTTAAGTAAATCCTTAATAAGATTCTTTGGGGTATCGAGCTTAATGATCTTACCTTTATCCATGATGGCAACTCGATCACACAGTGCTTCAGCTTCGTCCATATAGTGCGTTGTCAATATAACACTAATACCACGCCCTCTAACCTCTTCGATAAGATCCCAGAGATTACGTCGTGCCTGAGGATCAAGGCCTGTGGTTGGTTCATCAAGGAAGAAAACCTTAGGACTATGCACGAGAGCTGCGACAATACTAAAGCGTTGCTTTTGTCCACCCGATAGACTTTCAACGTAGCTATCGGCTTTTTCGCCAAGATTTACCTCATCAAGAAATTTCTTAGGATTAACACGCTCTCCGTAAGCTGCAGCAAACAATTGTATAAGTTCAGTTAGCTTGGTCTTGTCTTGAAATCCTGGAGTTTGCGGCTGCACGCCAATCATACCTCGGATATCATAGGGGCGCTCTGCGACATCAATGCCATCAATTGTGGCCGTACCACCGTCAATCTCACGAAGCGTCTCGATCATTTCAAGTGTTGTAGTTTTTCCCGCACCATTTGGTCCGAGAATGCCGAATATCTCACCTTTTTTGACTTCAAAGCTGATTCCATCGACGGCCTTCTTACCGTCGTACGTTTTTTGTAGATTCTCAACCTTGAGAATAACTTGTGATGACACTGCCATATATCTCACCTTAGCACAGGAGATGGCATTAAAAAAAGTACTCCGGTACTCCGAAGTACTTTTTAATCGTTCAAAATTCCTAGGTGCTAACCGCGCTTGACAGTTAGGAAGCCGTTTCGTGGGTTCTCATTGACAGTAAAACCAGCAGGCAGGTCGCAACCTTCAGGACGCTCATCCTTTGAGAAGTAGTAGATAGTCTGCTTCTTGCCACCACGCAGAGTGACTTCTTTGGAATTCAGGTAATATGTCACCCCTTTTGAATTCGTGTGCTTGTATGCCATTGTCGCATATCTCCCCTTATAACTAATGTTAGTACCCCTAACATACTCTGTAGAGTTTTTATTTGTCAACAGCTTCGCCTGTCAAGATACTAATTTCGCTTGTGCTAGGCCTTGCCCTGAGAAGGTATCTTGTATTACACTTGTGCTTGTTACTAATGTTTAAGAGGTGGTCAAATACTAATGGATTTTCGTCAAAATATCCAACCAAATAACCGGCCCGGTCCTGTTAGTCCAGCACCTGTAGCCGTAAAAGAAGATAAAATTGGGGGCCGAGGTTATAAGATGGCTGGCCCTAAGTGGATGCGTATTCTGAGTGTTGTATTGCTCGCGGGTATCGTAGTTCTACTTGTCGGCGTCATTTTTGCTTTCAGCCAAGGTGGCGACAATGAGAGCAAGTTTATAAACTCGAGTGATTATCAAGCAGTATTCCTAAACAATGGTCAGGTATACTTCGGTAACATTCAGACCCTTAACGACAACTACGTTCGTATGACAAATATCTACTACCTGACGCAAAACAGTGGTAGCTCTAGCTCAAGCAGTAGCAGCAACAATAACTACTCGCTCGTTAAGTTAGGATGTCAACAAATCCACGACCCACTTGATCAAATGGTCATCAACCGAAGCCAAGTCACGTTCTGGGAGAACCTCAACGCAAATGGTAAGGTTGTGGCAAGCATCAAGCAGTTCCAGCAACAAAACCCGAATGGGCCTAACTGTTCTCAGGTAAGTACTCAGACTCAAGCAAGTAGCGGATCAAGCGCAACACAAGGCGCAACATCGTCTACTAGTGGCACGAGTACCGGTACTTCGAGTACAAGTAAATAGTTAGATCGACCACCAAAATAACACCTCCTAGTGGGGGTGTTATTTTTTGTTTGTACAGGGTGACGGTCGATTCGATCGTGCAGTACTTTAATTTTGAACTTAGACGTCCGAGTCCCAGCACAGAACCAAGTACCCGGCGTCATTATCTCCAAGCAAACGTATGATTTAGCGCACGGCCTACAACGCGTAGGTAGCACACCACCGAATGGGGTTGTACCGATCGGTACTTCTATCGCAACGCGAACAGGTAATAGCCACTTTGTGCGCGTCCTATGAGAGATATTTCTTGGCCCACCAAAAATATGGGGCTGTTATTGCAAACCCAATTGCCGATATGACCGTTAGTAGCAGTGTCCAGCCCGCAAGATCAGGTGACCACCTAGCACTTACGAAATCGAACTCGTACAGACTTGGCGATATGGCTGCCAACTGAACACCATGGCTTGCGGCATACTGCTGGATACAGGCAATCACCTCGCTACCTATGGTCGACTGCCCGTCACAATAAGACAGGGCTTGCTGGTAAACTGAGCTGTCTCCCTTGCCGAGCGTTTCCTCCTGAGCCTGCTCAAGTCGTTCATAGGTATACTTAAGCTGAATTGGAGGGTGTACTGCGTTTGGACCGCTTGCAAGGCTTGTATTCATATGGCTATAGACGTACTCTCTGAGGTTGCGGAGTGATTCCTCTACATTGGCATTATTCTGGTCAGCGCTGTACACCGCATCGCGTAACCTTACCATCTCCTCGTTGTTGTGCCGGAGCGAGACGAGGCAGATACATCCAAAAACAAGGAATCCCACAAGAAAGTACCATGGGCTTACTTTCCGGAAGGTTCGCCACAAATGATGCAGATGGCGTTTATTCATACTTGGTTATGATTATAGCAGGATAGAAATTTACAACATTTGTTTCGTAATCTATCCTCCGGCATACTTAAGGACATGCACATCTTTTTCTCAGGGATCGGCGGGACGGGCATAGGTCCGCTTGCACTCGTCGCCAAGCAAGCCGGATATGAAGTATCTGGGTCAGACAAGCAACACAGCCTCTACATTGATCATCTCAAACAACACGGCATCGAGAACATCCATATTGGCCAAGATGCGGCCGCTATCGCGAAGATCCATGACGAGCATCCAATTGACTGGTTCGTATATACATCCGCCCTGCCCCTTGAGACCCCCAATGCGCCTGAGCTTATGTTTTGCAAAGAGCAAGATATAAAGACAAGCAAGCGAGACGAGTTTCTCAACCAAATTATTGCCGACAAAGATTTGAAGCTTATCGCCGTTGCCGGCACTCATGGCAAAACTACGACGACCGCGATGACCGTGTGGTTATTCAAGCAGCTCAACATTCCCATTAGCTACATACTTCCGGCGAAAAGCAGCTTCGCTGAGATGGGAAGCTTCAACGCCGATGCTTCATACTTCATCTACGAGTGCGACGAGTTCGACAGAAACTTCCTAAGTTATGAGCCCCATGTAAGCCTTATAACCGGCATCGATTGGGATCACCCTGATATATACCCAACGCGCGAAGACTACAACGCAGCCTTTCGTGAGTTTCTTGAGCAAAGTGATCAGAGCGTACTTTGGCAGAGCGATGCCGATCGGCTTGATGTCGATGAGCGTGATGGGCTCACGATCGTCGATGATGCCGATCCTCAAATAAGTACCGTGTTCACCCTTCCCGGCCTTGTTAATCGTCAGAACGCCTGGCTCGTAGCGACGAGTTTGCAGCCCCTCCTTAGTCAACCATTTGATGTGCTCGCCTCGCACCTGAACCAGTTTCCTGGCGTCTCTCGTCGCTTTGAAGCAATTATGCCAGGACTATACAGCGACTATGCACACACACCCGCCAAAATTCGTGGCGCGCTACAGATGGCACAGGAGGTGGCCGGTAATGACGTTGTTGTCGTATATGAAGGCCTCCACAATACACGGCAGCACTTTATTAAAAATGAACTCCGCGACTTATTTACTGACGTTAAACAGCTATACATCGTTCCGAGCTACCTAGCGCGTGAGGATACTTCGCTTAAGCTCCTGACGCCTGCTGACTTAAAGATGCTTCTTAATACCGAGACGCAGACCGTCACCGAGTCGGCAGTGCTTGATGATGAACTGCGCAATACTATACTGCAACACCTCTCTGACGGAGACACTGTTCTCTGTATCAGCGCGGGCGGCGGTAACAGCCTTGATGAGTGGGTCAGAAAAGAATTCGCACAGTAGCGTCGCAAGCTACGCGAGATACACCAGGCAAATAAAGATTACGACAAGTGCGAGTACGTATGGCCAGATTGGTCCATTACTCGACAGCGGACCACGTGCGCCCGTTTCATTGGATTGTCCCGGAGAAGGTGGCGGCCCTTGGCGTGTTGCATTGGGAATGGTTGCCGCTGAGAGGGTGTGATCATCAGACGACGCGCCTGGTTGCGTTTGGCTGTTGTCCGTACTTGCAGCTCCCGTGATGGCAAGCCCACCGGCAGCGGCATTGCGAATTGTGGACGGCACTGCACTTTCCTGCCGCCGCTCTTTGTAGTATTCATCACCATACGAAAATGCTGCCTGTTCGACCGGTTTACCTGTGCGACTGTCAACCTCAATGGTATGCCATGCGCTCTTTTCGAGTCTGTGCTCAGGAGGAACTTCGAGTCGTTGAGCCGCTTCAGGATATTCGTGGTTTACTGGAGTCGCCTGGATTACCGGCTGTCGCTCAAGCCGTGCCCGTTTGTCTAAGCGAGCGCGCTCCTCAAGTCTTCGCTCCGTGCTTGCTAACCTGTCTTCAGCAGATTCCAGCTTGCGTTGGCTCTCAGCTTGCCGCTTTACTTGCTCTTCACCATAGAAGCGTTGGTCTCGTCTGAATTGTTGGAATTGACGATTCTTGTCCTTGGCACGCTTGTCGTCTCTTCGCTCTCGACGCCTATGCTTAAAGTGTTCATAGAGAGCCCCGACAAACAAGCCCGTAAAGAGTGCGCTGCGCTGCGCATGCTTGGCTGCAAGGTATTCAGCATCTTCAGCAGATCGTCGCGTCACCATCTCCTCCTGGTACGTCGTAGGGTGTGCGCCACTCGGTCGGTCGCCAACCTCTCGCTCCATGTACATGCGGTAGGCCTCCGCTGGCTCAAGCCTACGAGGAGTAGGTGTACGGGCCTCCATTGGGTCAATCGCTTGTTCAAGTGGCGCAGTCGGCATCTCATAGACTGGTGCATGCTCAATTGGCGGCATTACATATACCGGGCTAGACTCTGCAACTGTTTCATATGGCAGCTCAGCGCCCGGGACTGGCAGCGACCCAAACACTGTCTCGTGCACAGACATCGGTTCTTTGTAGGGCAGCTCGCTCGGCTCAATAGTTGCAGACTCTAACACTTCGGGCTCAACGATAGGCTCAGCTGCTTGCTCCCGCAGGATTATGCGCTCTTCGAGTGGCGTATCTCCCTGGAGCTGAATAATTACTTCGCCTCTACTAAGGGCGTTGAGAGGTATCTCACGTTCATGCCCGAACTCTTTCCCCTCTGTCTCCTCAGCGTTTTCCTCACGTTCACGCTCGGATGGTTCGACAATACGCTCACCATCAACAATAGTTGCCTTGTGGTAGTCGTTTGCTTGTTCGCCGGCAGAACCTTGGGTTACGCGGTCTTCCGGATCAACGGGCAACTGCCCTTCGGCGGCTTTCTTTCTTCGACCAGCTTTAGGGGTGTCAGATGGTGCGCGCTCAACGAAAAAGTCGGCTACTTTTCGTAGCCGATCAGCCTGTTTTGGGTCACGCTCTTTTTCACCCTCAGCGCCAAATGTTGCAAGCGAGGCTAAGCGATTAGAATCTTTTTTGCGCCGCTTCTTTTTTCCTTCAGATTCAGGCTTAGAATCTCCGTCGTCCGGAGGACCTGCTTCTGGGTGCCAGCTTGGGAGTCTTCCCTGTTCCATATAAGGTTAATTATATAATTTTTAGTTTATTTTTCAAATTATCGTCACTCGATTTGGACCGCTATACGTAGCTTAATGAAATCCAAACACTTAGTAAATGAGCGTCTTAGAGCGCACTCTGCATCTTCCCTGTTTCGTCTATGTTGACAGCCCCCTGACGAAGGATCTCAATTGCGTCATCGACGATGCGAATAACCGTAGATGGTGGTAAACCCGCCAGGTTTCCACCATCAACGTAGAAATCTACACCATCACCAAAACAAGCTTGCGCCTCGGCGATAGTACTTGAAACTGGCTCGCCTGGCTGATTAGCACTTGTGGTAATCAGAGGTCCCGTTTTTTCGAGAAGCTCACTGACTCTCCCGGGCGTCGGAACGCGCACAGCGAGGCCATGAACACCCTGGCGTAGATAATCAAGTTCAGGCGTCGGGACAACAATGCTAACAGACCCAGGCCAGAAACGGTCAACCGCGGTCAAGTATCGTTTTTTAATACCAAGCTCAACGAGCTGCTGCGTGCTTGCTGCGATAAGCGTGCCCGGCTTGTGCTCGCGGTGCTTCAGCTCATACAGTCGAGCAACTGAAGCCTCGTTGGTCGCAAGACACACGAGCCCATATACCGTGTCTGTTGGGATTACACCAACTGCACCGCTTAGAAGCGAGTCAACGATAGCAGGGTCACTCAGACCGTTATATATTTGCATGATAAGAAATACCTTGTATTAGTCGCCAAACATTGTATCAGCTACAGCGAATATATTCCACCCCTGTCATTAATTAATCCTTCATCGAGCAAATCCTTGACGACACCGTCAAGCCGTTCATCGGTCGAAACGCGGTGAAGCTCCTCAGTAGTTTGAGGCCCCTCGCTCAATAGTCTCAGCACCAGCCCACGCACTTGCCGCCGTGATCCTGAGAATGTTGATTGCTTCGCATACTGTTTGCTCGCTCTTGCGACGTTACCTACGGTAGCTTTGAGATAGGAACCATAATCCATAAGCGCCCAGTAGAATTCACGGGGATATTCGTGGTCGAGTGTCTGCTCAAGAAGTTCCATGATGATCTTGTCTGCTACGCCCACTTCATCTGCAAGAAAATGGTGAATATACACCGTTCGTACGTTTGTTTCGATAAAAAGTGCTGGCTCGTTGTACGCATAGGCGCGTATCGCACCTGCCGTGTTGGAGCCTATACCCGGCAAATGAACAAGCTCCTCCTGAGTACGGGGAAATGTGGACGTACTAGCGGCCTGGCTTGCGGCCTGCCAGAGAAACTTAGCGCGTCGATTATAGCCAAGCCCCTGCCACACACGGAGAACATCACCGAGTTCTGCATCGGCTACCGCTTGCACTATCGGGAAGCGATCTAGGAATTCAGCGTATTTGGATATGACTCGGGAAACCTGCGTTTGCTGCAGCATGATTTCGCTAACCATGATCTTATAAGGGCTGAACGTGTCATCGCCGTCAGGGATACGCCACGGAAGATCGTGACGGCCATGATCGTGATAGTACTCCCAGAGTGTTTCGTTAAATTGTCGTACCTCATCAGTGCCCATACATCATTCCTACGGCTTATAAATGTTCATCGTCATGTGTCTTGCCGGGATGATCACGCACGATATATCGAAGGGCGATACGCGTTATGCGTGTGCAATATACCGCTAGTACCAGAAATACGAGCAGCCCTGTCATGACATCCTCAGACACACTAGCATTGTAATTTGCAGTCAGATGTATCCACATACTAAATTCATCAAACGACAACGCGAGACCAACACCGTATGAGACTGCGAGTAATCTTCGTTGCTTAAACTGCGGCAATGCGATTGCGACAAAACCAACAATTGAAAGTACGAATATACCGTATGTGAAATGGTGTACATGCACGCCACCAACATCAAGGAATAGACTTGGATTGGAGTGTACGATAAAGCGCGCTATGACATATGTCGGCAGGAAACCAATGAGCATCCAAAACGGTGTCTGGGCCACTCGATCAGCAATGAGCTCACGATAGGCACGTTGAAATGCTTGATAAATCACCATACTCATTATACGTAGATTATAAAACGATTTCAGGTGAGTTGTTTTACTGCCTACCGCTAGAGCCCGCCGTACCCACCACCATAGCCGTTGTAGTTAATCGGCGGTTTGTAGTAGTCGGTGATCTTTAGCGGAGTACCACCGGAAGTGGGCATGATGTATAGCTCGCTGCTATTCTTTGAGACCAAAAGGTAGTTATCCGTATACCAGCCGTACGGGCTGTAATCGCTGAGGGCTGCAACTTGCTTCTGGTTGTCACCATTAGCGTCACCGGTAAAAAGGGTGTTTTTGCCGTCACGCTGTTGTGCCCAGAATGTGTTGGCGTCCGATGGTGAAAGCAGGTGTGTCGGATACTGTGTGTTGAAGAACGTGTCTTGGGATACATTACTAGTAGCAGACAGTGTGCCATTCTCATATGAATAGAAGTTTTCTCCGGAGCTGTCATCGAAAGCGACGTACAAACCGTTTGGCTCATATGGACGGGTGTCGATCGATATATCATATGGCGATACATCATTGGATTGAACCCCAAAACTTCTTATAACCCTGGAATTGGTACCGTCGGCATCGATCGTGTCGAGCTCAGCCTGCTTACTGTGTATCTGACCGCTGTTATTATAGTTAGTACTCCAGTTTTTTGTAAATACGATATGGCTGCTCAGTAGGTATACGTTGCCAAATACTTGTCGGGCGTAGTCAGTATCTGACGTACCAGAGCTCTGCGTCTGAGCTAACAACAGTATATTGCCGGATGTGGGGTCAAACGATTTTAGAGCCTGTTGATTGGCCTGCCAATTTTGGATCGTCGAGCTACGGTCAACTTCGTAGACAAACTGATCACCGCTCCAGCCAACCAGCGAAAAGGTTGCGTTGCCTTGGTCGATTGTCGTCAGTTTGTCGTTATTGGTAGTATCTATGAGATATATACTTGCGCTACTGCCACTGCGCTTCGAAAGCAGTGCAAGATACTTCCAGTCGCGAGACGCAAGCAGGGATGTGCTATTGGGGTCTTCATTACCGGTACCAGCGAGAACTGTTTGTCGATCAGTGCCGTCCAAATTAGTCTTAACGACATCTATCGTACCGCTCAGGTTTGAAAGAAAGTACAGCTTGCCTGCAGGCGTAACCGTAAATGTGTTTTTTGAAAGCGAACCGCCAGCCGTGATCGTTACCGCTGCATTGTTGTAGCCGCTGAGTGATACGGTTGCTGATTGCGTATTCGCACCCGACGGCAGCACGACGTTCGCTATACCGCTATCATCCGTCTTCGCGGCAGCCCCACTGGCGCTAACCTCCGCACCCGCGACTGGCTTACCCGTGATCGCATTGTCCACCTGAACTTTCACCTGGCGACCAAGTGCGCGAAGTTTTGCCTTATACGTATTCTGGGTGGCTGACAATGTTACTAACACCATCTGAGTCGAACCTGCATAGTATTTCTTGCTCACTACAAGCTGTCTACTGCCAGCATGGATAGCGAGTATTGCTTTACCTTTTGCATCCGTATCAGCTTCCACTGTGCCTAGCTTCACTTGCGCACCACTTACTGGATCGCCGGTTTTACTGTCTACGGCTTCGACTGTCACCTTTTCCCGCACAAACAATCCGATGACTTCATATCGACTCATGGGCACTGCAAAAACAGACGCAATGACGACGAGGAGTATCGAGATAGTCGTCCACTTTTTGCGTGGATTGTGCCACCACTCTGACTGGAATTCCTTAAAACGCCCCCAGCGGCTAAGCTTCATCACGACTGCTTGGCTCGCAATAGTATCCTGGGCTCGAAGCTCTTCGTCACCTTCGTTGCGAAGAATCTCCTCAACAGCCTTATCAGTCTCGGGATTATCTTCCGGGCTTAGAGAAGGAGCCGAGGTGTCATCTTTGGGTGCTTGATCAGTGTTTTCTGGGTCTGCCATTACGTGCTTATCCTTATCCGTAACTATAGCAAAAAATTTGACTCGGACATATATACTGAAAACATGAAGCGCATAAGTGAGCCGGTAGCGCGTGAGGCGGCTGAGTATTTGAGTGGTGTTGACGAGGTTTTGCGGCCAGTTATTAAAGACCGTGGGCTCTGCACAATACGGCCAAATACTGATTACTACCAAGAGCTGGTGGATGCCATCATTAGCCAGCAGTTAAGCGTGTACGCCGCACGAAGTATTGAGAACCGATTCCGTGAATTATTTGGGGGCTCATTTCCTGCACCTGAGCAGATTCTCTCAACCAACGTTGAGACCCTACGATCCATTGGTTTCTCACGCGCAAAGGCGACCTATATTCTTGATCTCGCCCAGCATATCATTGATGGAAAGGTCAGATTTGATCATCTCGATTCGCTCGACAATACAGCCGTCGTGAAGGAGCTTACGGCAGTCAAGGGAATTGGTGAATGGACAGCTCACATGTTCCTCATGTTTTGCATGGGTCGAACTGACATATTACCGGTCGGTGATTTAGGCATCCGAAATGGCATCAAAAAACTCTACAGATTATCCGAGAGCCCGACTCCTGCGCTCATCACTGAGATTGCTCAAACACACCAGTGGCATCCATATGAAAGCATTGCAAGTTGGTACGTCTGGCAAGCGCTCGACAATACCCCTGCCGTCTAGCTATTGATAATGATTGATTCGAGTAGATTCGTAATAGCCTGGCTCAAGGAAGAGTCTTTCCACGCACTCACCATTATTGTGATAGGGTCTGAGGTCCCGTACTACAATCAACACTCTGACAGTTTTCAAACCCAACGCTAATGAGGGGTGTCCCCTTAACAATATCGCTCATGGGAATTTGCTGCCCTTGCTGATACCCATTGTTGCCCGTTACATATATTGCATCGAGCCCGTTTGACTGAGTATAACTGAGATAGCTGACATATGTTTGAGCTCGTTGTACGCTTGACGGTTGCTTGTATGAGACGTCGTTTGATGAGAGCGCGGCGACTGCACCGCCAGATGGGAAACCGGGAATACTTGTCTGCTGGCTTTCGATCGTCACGACAATGTGCGCTTGTATTTTGGCGCCCACCGCGCTCTCCATCTCCAGCGCCGGCGATGCAGCGGTCAGCTTCGCAGACGTATCACTTACAACCCAATCTTCGGGATAGTCAAAACTGAGTGAATAGTTGTTTGAGCTGTAGTTCTTTGTCGGTGCAGCCACATTCGTGTGCGAGGCAGTCGTTTGTCTCCCCGCTGCCGTCGTCGTATGCTTGGTTGTCGCGGCATGTTTCCCTAGCACGTAGGCCCCGTACGACGCTACCGCGATCACTAAAATCATGACTATGAGGATGGGCCACCGCCGTTTTCGTCTATATTCAGCCCGTGGAGTTGATGACGGCCGGGAGCGCTTCTCTTGCCAACGCTGTCTCTGTTCGGCCGCAATAACACCATCAGGATCACCGGGTTCAAATACGTGCTCATTGAGTTCGTCAGATTCGTCCGAACCCTCCGAAGCGGTTGGGTTGGTCTGACCGTTGCTGATTGCCATATACTTCAGTATAACTCTTGCTACGCTACTCGATGAATGATTGTCGCGTGCCACGCTACCTCTTAGTAAAGCGGCTTGACGCTGAATTTCTGACCTACAAATTGGGCCAGTGAGCTTACATTGGCTGGTATACTGTATACAACGTGACCTGCCGCACCAGTCACATAAATATAAGGATGAAAGCTCTTACTTGCTCCGCAGCAGAGCTATAGAGCGTACAACATGAAGCAACATCGCAAACCAGATCTGCCAAAAGACACTCCCGCGACCCGTAGGAAACGGCTGCAGCAGCGATTGCGAGAAATAAATGACCGCAATGAGAAAGAGCTCAATGCGCTCATGAAGTCAGTAGAACGACTCAAGTCAACCTTTCATTCTCGAAAAAACAAACAATCTAAAATCGACTAGCTATCTCACTTCGCACTATCTGCGTGCGGTGTTATAACAGCAACGCAAAGTTGTGAATTTTCCCGTCAATATACATTGAAGAACGGTACACTAAAGGCATGGATACTAATGACCTTGCACTCGAACTACATAAAAAATTTGGCGGTAAAATACAGATCACCTTACGAGATACCGATGAGCTAACCAAGCAGAAATTAAGCGCTTACTATAGTCCTGGCGTCGCAGCTGTCAGCAAAGCTATCGCCGCCGACACCTCGAAGCTTCCTGAATATACCTGGACTAATAATCTTGTTGCTGTCATTTCGGATGGATCGGCCGTCCTCGGCCTTGGTGACATAGGCCCGGAAGGTGCAATGCCTGTCATGGAAGGCAAGGCAATGCTATTCAAGCACTTTGCGGGTATCGATAGTGTGCCGATTATCTTGAATGTCCACACGAGCGAAGAGATCGTCGCGGCGGTAAAAGCAATCGCTCCAAGCTTTGGGGCGATCAATCTTGAAGATATCGCAGCTCCAAAATGTTTTGAAGTCGAAGAGCAGCTCAAGGCTGCATTACCCATCCCCGTCATGCACGATGATCAGCACGGCACAGCTACCATCACGCTCGCAGGACTTATTAATGCCTGCAAGGTGACGGGTCGAAAATTTGAAGATCTTAAGATCGTTATCGTGGGTGCTGGCGCAGCAGGTGTTGCTATCACCAAACTCCTCCATGCCTACGGTGCACCCCGCATGTTTGCCGTCGACAGCAAGGGCATAATTAGCCACGACCGCACTGATCTCAACGAGTCAAAGCAGCGTCTGCTTGAGTTTACGAACCTGTCAAACATAGCGGGCCCCATCGAAGAAGTGCTTGCTGGTGCTGATGTATTTATCGGCGTATCTACTGCCGGCCTTCTTACCCAAGACATGGTGCGGACTATGGACAAAGATCCTATTATTTTTGCCCTTGCAAATCCCGACCCCGAAATTACACCTGAAGACGCAAAAGCAGTCGGCGTGAGTATCATTGCGACCGGCCGAAGTGACTATCCCAACCAGGTCAATAACGCGATTGCATTTCCCGGCATATTCCGTGGGGCACTCGATAATCACGTCCATCAGATTACCGACCAACATAAGATTGCAGCCGCAGAAGCGATCGCCGGACTTATTGCGAACCCGACTGCCGATGAGATTATACCGAGCGTCTTTGATGAGCGACTCGTCCCCGCGATAGCTAAAGTTATTGTATAGATAGCCCTGGGAAGCACTCTTTTTTGGCGCTACGTTATTACCCTTAGGCAAACTATAGGGTCTATCGCTCTGTAATGCGCACATTGAGGTCGTCGAGCTGTTCAACGTCAACCGTGTTTGGTGCATTCATCATTGAGTCAACCCCGGATCCATTCTTCGGAAATGCCACCACCTCACGAATGTTTTCTTCACCAACAAGCACCATAAACATACGGTCAATACCAAACGCGCAGCCTGCATGTGGTGGAGCGCCGTACTTAAATGCGTTGATCATAGCACCAAATCTGGCGTCAACATACTGCTCGTCAAAACCGAGGTTACCGAATGCTTTATACATAATCTCTGGGTTATGGTTGCGCACACCACCACTGCAAATCTCATAGCCGTTCATAACCATGTCATACTGGTCAGCAATGATAGCCGTCTTATCTTCGGCTTTGAGTGCCGTCAGGCCACCTTTAGGCATACTGAACGGGTTATGTGCAAAATCAAGCCTGCCCGTCTTGTCATCAGTATCGTAGAACGGGAAATCAATAATCCAACAAAGCGCGATAATATCTGGGTCCTTCAATTTGAAGTGTGTAGCGAACTCGCCACGGAGTTTGCCTAAAACTTTGTTCACTTTGCTACGCTTATCCGCACCAAAGAATACGGCATCGCCTTCTTGCGCACCCGTCCTTTGCTTAATAGCATCTAGCTCCTCCGACTTCAGGAACTTTGCAATCGGTGATTGCGATTCGCCATCCTTGTAGGTGATATAGGCAAGACCACCCGCACCTTCACTCTTGGCAATTTCGGTAAAATTATCAATCTGTGAGCGACTTAAAGATGCACCCTCTTTCACGCAAATCGCCTTTATGCACTCAGCACTCTTAAACACGCCAAACTCGGTGTCCTTAAGCTCGTTAGTGAGATCGACGAGTTCCATGCCAAAACGAAGATCAGGTTTATCGCTTCCAAAACGTTCCATAGCTTCGACATAGGGTATACGGGGAATATCTTCCGAGAGTAATTTCTTGCCAGCAAACTCAGTAGAAAGCTGCCTGATCAACGGATCCATCAGCGTCCGCACCTCTTCACCGTCTTCGACAAATGACATTTCGAGATCGAGCTGGTAAAACTCACCATAGAGCCGGTCAGCTCGTGGGTCTTCGTCACGGAAACACGCCGCAAGCTGGTAATAGCGATGGACGCCACCGACCATCAGTAACTGCTTGAACTGTTGCGGTGCCTGCGGTAGCGCGTAAAACTTACCGGGATGGATGCGCGATGGGATAAGAAAATCCCGTGCACCCTCCGGACTTGAGCTCGCGAGAATTGGTGTCGTAACTTCCGTAAAGTCACAACCTTCAAGATAGGTTCGCATACGTGTGTAGTACTCCGCACGCTGCTTTAATCGCTGCTGCATCTTTGGACGGCGAAGGTCGAGGAAGCGATATTTCAAACGGAGGTCTTCGTTGGCGATTGATTCACCCTGAATCTGAATCGGTAGTGGCTCTGACTTGTTTAAAATCATTAGTTCATCTGCTCGTACTTCAATCGTGCCCGTTGCGATGTTGGGATTCTTAAGCCCTTCTTCGCGTTCTCGAACTTCACCAGTAGCTGCAATAACAAACTCATCACGGAGCTGCTCTGCGAGCTTGAATGCATCTCCCTGCTCTGGTCGAATCGCAAGCTGCACCACTCCACTATGGTCACGAAGATCAATAAATATCAGCCCACCATGGTCACGCCGGGAGTTGACCCACCCCATTAGTTTTACTGTTTCACCCACTTTACCGACCGTGTCGGCTGCATATGTTCTCATAATTCAAAGAGTCCTAGTTAGATTAGAGGTTAGGGGCTTGGATCGGGCCGATTACGCGAGAAATAGCGCCAGCAATTACTCGCCGACCCGTGAATTCATATTGTAATTCAGCCGTGTCATCGGGGTTATTTTACCATCTCTTTAGCATCAGGGGTAGGCTCTTCTGGTTCAGCATCGCTTTTCTTATGCTCATCATGTTCTTGTTTTGCCAGTGACGCTGCGACTGCACGCATATCGTCATATTTATCAAACTCATCCATAATTGGGTGCCCAATCACCTGCTCAAGCACATCTTCAATCGTGATAATACCGACGAGTTCCTCAAAACTATTAACAACAAGAAACAAATGCCGCTTCGTCTTGAGAAATGCCTGCAGCGCTTGATAGAGCGTGAAATCTTCATGGACATATGTCAGATTACGGTGCATTACGTCCGCAACCGTACCGCCCTTACGCGCGCCAACGAGGTCGCGCAAGTGTAGAATGCCGACAACGTTATCTCTATGCCCCTCATAGACCGGGAATTTACTGAAGCCACTCCGGTTAAGCTCGTCCATGAGCACCGGGCCGACTGGCTCACTCGCTGCTATCATCTTAACGACTCGTTGTGGTACTAATGCGTCAACAACAAGCGTATCACCGAACGTCAAGGCGTGCTGCAATAAGTCAACCTCGGCCTCGGGGATGCGACTATCTGGCTGGCCCTTCTGCCGCTCAAGCAAGTCAAAAAGGTCAGATTTTTCGTATAAGCCAGTGTGCACATAGATACGTCGATGCGCCCGGATACATCGCACACACCAGTCGATGATTGGCCCAAGACGCTCAAGGATCCATGCGATCGATGGTGCGGCACGTTTAGCAAGCCAGAGGCTACCTCGTGAAAGATCACCGCTCGGTACAAATATAAACACCCCAAGACCAGCAAACGCCAAGACGATGATCAGCGCCCACCATATACTCGTCGCTAAAGTAAATATGGCAAGTGAAACCGCTCCCGCGATGATCGCTGCGCCACCAAGCAGCACATTCAGACTAACACCGTAAGCAACCGCACGATATAGTAGTTCGGCGACATCATCGCCATGACGAGCCAGCCGCTTGAGCTCACGCTCTGGCGTATGCTGGTATGTTCGCAGTAACGTCCAAAAGATAATAGCAAGCATAGCCAAAAGTAGGCCAAGTATAAAATCAAGCATAGACATATCTTACGATGCACTAGCGTAATGAGCAAAACCTACCGCTTTTTACAGCAGACAGTCAGGGTGCCCCATGATACTATATGCATATATTAAGGGAGAGAGGTCAGCGGCTATGGATAGGCGTTTTCTGGCAATTGTAGGAGTGATCGTACTTGCCTTTATAGGATTTTTGGTACTAAGTAACCAAAACAATTCAAATGGTGGCAGCTCGTCAAACAGCAGCGCTCAGCCAACAAATCATGTTGAAGGCGATGTATCGAGTAAAGTCACACTGGTCGAATACGGTGATTATGAATGCCCCGTTTGTGAGAGCTACTTCACGACCGTACAACAAGTTGAGCAAACATACAGCTCAAAGATTAAGTTTCAATTCCGCAACCTCCCCCTGAGCCAAATACACCCGAATGCCATAGCTGGCGCTCGTGCAGCTGAAGCAGCCGACTTGCAGGGTAAGTTTTGGCAAATGCACGATACGCTCTACACCTACCAAAACTGGCAAGAATGGAGCACGAGCTCTAACCCTGAGCCGTACTTCTGGAACTACGCATCAGCGCTCGGGCTTAACGTAGCAAAGTTTAAGACTGATTTTGCGAGCGCCGAAGTCAACGACCGCGTCCAAGCGGACCTGACCGCATTTGGTAAGACGGGCCAGCAAGAAGCGACGCCAACGTTCTTCCTTAACGGCAAGTACGTCCCCAACACCGAACTCGTCGATTCTACATCGAGTCAACCAAGCGCTGCGCAATTCGGTAAGGTGCTCGACGCCGAACTCAAGACAGTCAATAAGAGCTAATACGCACCCTAGGCTCGAATAGTTACTATGCGTAGTACAAAAGTTCGGCTCCTTAATGGCACACTCGTCGGCACGCTTTCGCGTCCCAAGTCATCGCGACAGCTTATTGTCATGTGTCACGGGTACCAAAGCTCAGGCACCAATTCCACCTTTCTTGCCGTGTCTGAGCTACTAAACCAAAAAGGCTACGCGACCTTCACTTTTACTTTCTCGCCTAATACTGGCGGTACGGACGTTGAGCAGCAGGTCAGTGACTTGCATGCGATCATCGAGCACTTTGACTCATTCGATGAAATCATATTGCTTGGCGCAAGCTTCGGCGCGCTCAGTACTTCAATTACAGCAGCTCTTGATCCACGCGTTAGTGGACTCGTGACAATAAGCGGCTTCATGGGACGTCGTCACCTTGGCCCGAAATATCGTCGAACGTTTCTCGTCTACAAAACATTTGGCATGTTTCATCCGAAATACCGAAAGATACTGCGCTATACGAAGCAATCACTACGACCCGAGAACATTACCGTCCCTGTGCTCGTTATTCACTCGAAAGCCGATGTCGATGTTTTAATCGCCCAATCAGAATGGTTCTTTTCTCGACTCAGCGAACCGAAGCAATTTATTAGACTCGACAATGCGAGCCATGGTATACGCGCGAAGGCAGATAGGCAACTCGTTGTCGACGCGATCGATTCCTGGATGTTATCGACTACGCGGCAGCGGCCGTAAGTACGGTATACACTAAATACTGTTGATAGCTTTTAAAGCCACCGTTACGTCGCTTAACCGACGCCCACTGTTCAAAAACAAGCGTGCCGTATGGCGGGACGCTGAATGCAAGGGCAACGATTGCGCGCCATCTCAACCAACCAAGGCTCGGATACAGTCCAAAAGCCGCGATGAGATACAGAAGAAAAAGCATACCATGAGTCCTGCCGGCTAGGATGAGTACCGTGCTGTTATGGGGTGTTATGTATTTGTTTACACTGATTCCAATAATCAATAACGTCCAGCCACAGGCTTCAGCAATCGCCGCGATGCGAAACAATGCCCACGCCTCCGCCTCAGTGAAAGGACGCAAAGCTTCAAATTTCTGCAACAGATTCATATAAAAATAGTACCGCATGTGTGAGCTACGGTACTATTCAGTTTATTAGCCTATCTTACCCGACGTGCACGGGGGCGACAGCTGGATCTTCCTGGCTAATGCCCGTAGCTCCTCGCTGGCGAAACAGAACCGTAGCAACGACTGACGCGCCGATCATGAACGCCGAGCTGAGGAAGAACGCGCTGTGATACCCGTGAACCTGTGCGGCTATGGGCGTCAGCTTCGATGGATGCATTACGTGTCTTACGTAATTTGCTGCACTCGAAGTTGCGACACCAGTGAGGATTGCAAGTCCGAGTGCACCACCAATTTGCTGAGAGGTGTTCAGTAGCCCCGATGCAAGACCGGACTCACGGCCACTCACGCCTGACGTTGCGGCAATAGTTACCGATACAAAGGTCGCACCCATGGCAAGCCCCATAAGCACGAAGCCTGGCAGCAAATCGTGAGCGTAGGTACCGTTTATGCGCACGTGCGCCAACAGATAGAGTGCTAATGCGTTGATGAGTGGAGCGACCATCAGGATAGGCTTATATCCTGTCTTCTTAATCAGTCGTGGTACTTGTGTTGCGGATATAGCGATAGCAAATGGTATGACAAGGAAACTCAGACCTGTTTTTACGGGCGAATAGCCGAGGACCGTTTGGATATAGAGGGAAGTGAAGAAGAAGGTGCTAAACATACCCGCCACAATCGGCATCATCGTAAGGTTTGCGGCAGTGATATTCCGAATCTTAAAAATCCCAAGCGGTACAAGCGGATGCTCGCTGCGGAGCTCATTCGCGATGAAGAAGATAAGGAGCGCAATGGCGCCGCCAATATACGAAAGTGTCGAGAGAGATGACCAGCCATGCGATGGAGCTTCCACCAGTCCATACACGAGCAGTATCATGGCTGCCGTAATCGATATTGCACCTACGAGATCGAGATCATTATGTCGCTCTTCCGATTCGTGGACTGGTACGAGACGCCATGCAGCAAACAGCACGCCGATCGATACAGGCACGTTAATGAAGAAGTTCCAGCGCCAGCCCCAATATTCGGTAATGATACCGCCGAGCAACACGCCCGCAGCCGCACCGCCAGACGCGACAGCGCCCCACACCGACAGTGCAGTGTTACGCTCATGTCCCTCTTTATACGTAACGAGTACGATTGATAACGCAGCAGGTGACATGAGCGCAGCAGCAAGCCCCTGAATGGCTCGCAGAGCAATAAGCATACCGCCCGATTGGGATACTCCATCAAGCAGCGATGCAATGCCGAACATGGCAATACCAGCCATAAATAGCTTGCGTCGACCAAACAAGTCAGCAGCTCGTCCGCCAAGGAGCAGAAAGCCTCCGAACGTTAAGGTGTATGCCGTGACAATCCATTGCAAATCTGATTGCGACATATGAAATGCCTTTTGAATTGCCGGCAATGCAACGTTCACGATTGACGTGTCAAGCACGACCATGAACTGCGCGAGCGCCAGTACAATCAGTATCCACCAGTGGTTCTTACCCTTCTCTGACATCCTTGATCCTCCTTTGTATTTTCAGCTACTTGTATTATTCTAGGAATACGATAATTGTAAATCTATAATATTGACTAAGTCAACTATTTGAATAGTCAACGATTGAATACTATGAACGAATCTCATCCTACCAGTAATTTTTATCTTTGTTTGTTAGAGTTCTTAATGCGCTCAAAGCAACACGTGATAGCAGTCAGTAGCGAGTTTGACCTCACCAGTATTCAAGCCATGACCCTGCTACTGCTTGATGAAGCTGAGCCGCGACCGATGAAAAACTTTTGCGCACTCTACCATTGTGACGCCAGCAATGTCACCGGTATTGTCGATGGGCTTGAGCGAAAAGGATTCGTAAGCCGACAAAGTGATACTCATGATCGTCGTATCAAGGTTATTCAGCTTGAAGCAGCGGGCAAGAAGTTACAGCAAGCAATACTCGATCGCCTCCAGAAAAACAGCGACTTTCTCTTTAATCCACTGACAAAAACTGAGATTGAAAGCTTTATCCGTATCGTAGAGAAACTAGGCACGCATTTGCCCGAAGAATCACCCACCGCATAGCGCTTTCTTATTGAAACGCAGTCGATATGTGTATTTGCTTTAATACACAACTATTATATAATTTCAATACTTCGTTGAGGTGGAGAAACCTTTGCCTCCGAGGTACTTTGACAAGCAGGTATATCGTATGGAGATGAGGCATACATCTACAACCTATTGCAGGTTGTAGATGTATGCCTCATCTCCAACACAAAAGACACAACCGGAGGAAAAGATGTGCTGTTCCAACTGTCCGTCGGAGTGCCCCTTTGCGGACTTCGTTCCCCGGACCAAGATGACCGCTAGGTCGCTCTGGCTCACTGCAGGTGTTGTGGTGCTACTCGGCGGAGCCGCACTCATCGGATTCCTAAGCATCCGCTCCTCAATCGAGTGGTACCTCGGAGCGGTTCTGGGTATCGCCAGCCTCGTTCTAGCAACACTCGCCATAAAAGAGGAGGTTAACTACGGTCCGAACGTGGGCAACCTCAGAGTCATAGCCAGCGTCATCGTCGTGACAGTCCCATTCACCGCCTCGATCTACGCGGCCCTGTTCTACGGCATCGGCCTCCTGTTCGCATCAGGAATTTTGCCGCACTAGGAGACCCAACAAGGTCCACAACACCATCATGGAAGGGTTTACAGCCTATGTACTCTAAACGGGCGCGAGCCTCACAAGCCGGTAGTACTGTGTTCTCTTGGCTTTTATGCCTATACCTGCTTGTCGCGACCGTTTTGATCTGCTGAGATAGCCTGAGGTCGAAGCCTTATCCATAACATTTTACTGACTTCCTGAATGAACGTATGGCATTCAGAGAAACCGATAAAGTACTAGTACGTTAAGAACTGCTGCCAGCTTGGGCGCTTGCCAATTCGTACAGACACAACCATTGGAGTCGTCGGTGCAGTTACAACCGTTATTGACATTTTATGCTCCTGGCAGCAATCGTCACTTAATAACGAGAGACTACCTATTTTGAATTTTTTATTATTTTTGTCTCTTCGACGCCGACAAGACGTCACGATTACATAAAGAGTATCAAGCGCTTGTGGTTTACGCAAGTAATTTTGTGAAAATTACATACGGGCGTGATGCACTGTACTACTTAGCGTCGTATTGAAGGCAAATAGAGCCATTGTTTACGTGCATAACGCCATACGCTCGGCAGGATTCCTTGTACCGGCTTGCCCGCTCGTATGCTCTGACGTATCGCGGCTGAGCTAATATGATCAGTCCCAATGTCAATAAAGGTTATATTCCCAAACAGGTGGCCGCCCGCACTTATGAGTGCCAGTACTTCTGCCATTTGAGCATGTGACGTCACCGCCACGACAAGGTGCATTTTTTGATACAGATCAGGCAGCTCATCTTCATGCCACAACAGTTCGCTCGCAGTCGTAAGTAGACAGAGATTTGCCGCAGGCAATGCGTCGATAACCCGGACAAGACTCTTGCTTGTTAAGCGGGCATCGGGCAGATCGAATATCTTAAATTGTCTGTACGGACGCAACGCATGTTTTAGCATAATGGTTCGATGTACGTAATGCTCGGCCTCCGCCCCATTCAGCGGGCGTCGCTCAGGAACAAAATACACGGTTTCGAGCCCAGCAACTTTCTGGGCTTTCAGCGCAAAAACTATATGCCCCGCATGGACAGGGTCGAAACTGCCACTATATATACCAATATGTGGCAACTGCTCGTCGCCGAGAATTACCGTATTATCTCCGGGCTGGAAATCATAGCGTGTCTCAACTTTATACTTTGCCATGGCAGTCCTCCGCTCGCATACCCTCACAATACCTCACTAACGCACCGGGTGATGCATAAAAGGCATACCTAGGGACGTCATAAAAAGATCGCGCTGGACGCGTTGTAGTTATCTCGGTGTGCAATTGAAAATCACCGGTATTCACGTATTCATTATAAACCCGAGGGCTACAACCGTGAGTAAGAATTTAGACCGCTTTACCCCGCAGTGGCATTCTGAGCAAGTTTTGTTTTAAGCGCGGTTAACCTACTGGTGAAGCTCTGAGCGGCACTATCGAGGCCAAGCACCCGCAGCGCCCCAAGCAATACATAGAGATTGTCTACGTGCGACTGTTGCAACGTCAACTCTTCTTCAGCATCTTTGAAAAACTGTTCAACTCTCGAAACGAGCCACTTCTCTTCCCCGACCTTGACGCCATTCGTCTTGAGCGGTGCCTCAAGCGGTGTATCGCCCGGCGCAACGACTTCCAGTGAGCGAGCACTATGATCTCGCTTACGCAGATGCCCTCGTTTAATAAGATTACTTACGTGCAGCGATACGGTTGCCACGCTTGTATACTGTAGCCCGTTCATTATTTCGCGGTAGCTTGGGCTGTATCCGTGCTCTTGGATGAAGGCGTCGATGAAATCAAGGAGCTCCTTTTGTTTCTTTGTCGGCCTGACAGATAGCTCTGCCATTTGCACCTGTAGATTATTTTGAGTCTTTGCTGGTTCAACTGTTTGTTTTTCGTTCATATGTTTTATTGTACGCCGCCACGCGATCTCGGCTACCGTCTTTTCGCTATTTTTAGCTCATCAGCATGAACACACATTCATGTAAAACGGCTTGCAAGGGAAGGGGTACGCGAGGGGAGAACAGGGTAGTTCGACGTGAAACGCTCGAAAGCGCGGATGCTGCCAGTGGCGAGCTGTGTAAATCGTACGGCTCGTTCAGCGGCTTCAGCTGGCATCCACAGCAATCCCTCCAGGGACTGTCCCGACAAATCATCGGTGTCACATCGAGTTGTAGTTCCCCTCATGAAACGACGAGAACAGATTGAATGATCTGAACGTCGGCGACCCACCGGCTTCCCAGCTTCTTCCACGCTCCGGTCCTTATGAACCCGTTGTTGATGAGCATGTTATCCGCCTGGTTGAACCAGAGGGTCAGGTCACCCTCCAGCACGTGCCTAGGACCCTTAATGGCATCCGAGTCCGCGGTACTGAAGACGACATCTTCCCGGTCTTCCGGTCGGCCGCCATTGTAGGTGACAACGAGGTAGCCCTCGTCATCGTCCTTGTAGCCTTGCATGCCACTACCTCCCAATCTGAGTCGATCTTCCCTTGCGTTACTTGCCTCGCGAATGAAAATCTTCCGCAAAGAAGTTGTTGCATTATACAATTTTATTGTAATTACGTCTATTGTAGTAAGATACGCCTAGACACCATCGGCCCCCTGCTGTGAACTTTGCTTCTTTCCGCCCGTCTCAGGGAAAACCCAGTACTTGTACCAGATAAAAGACCAGACGGTAAAGAATGCGGCAGATATAAAGAATCCAATGTAGGGTGTGACGCCGATTGCCTTAAGCCCCCAGATCATAAGATAATCCAGCACAAAACCAACGCTCTCTATAGCGATGTAGCGCCCCGCGTGCTTCATCTCACTCAAGTGAACCTGATCCTTAAAGGCCCAAAGGCGCTGGACGAGATAATTTAATGTCCATCCGATTGCATCGGCGAGTATCTTGGCAGGAAGCCACGACCAGTGGAGCCACGAATAGCACACCGCAAAGACTCCGTAGCCAACCCAGAAATATGTACTGCCGCCGACCATGTACTTAGCGAATTGATCAGACAACTTCGACCTTTTTGGCACCTTGCCAAATACTCGCTGTACGAATATGCTAAACACTACGCCCGCTTCCTTGCCCCACCGCTCAAAGCGATACCTACAATACCCCACCAGACAAATGCAAGTGTATCGTCTTCCCAAGCGTGGCTGAGGAGACATACAAAGGCAATGCCAAAAAAGCTCGCAAATGCAATCAGTGCCAGCCGAGACTTCGGTACTTGCTCATATAACTCAATCGCAACAATTGCAAGGATACTGATAAACAGCGCAAGCCCAAGCCAGCCCAGCTCTTGAGCGACCTGCACGTAATAATCCTCGGCGATACGTGGTGCGTGAGTACCGTTATACTCGCTTGCCGGTCCCGCGGTTCCAGGCCCGTCGCCAAGCGGCTGACGCAGTACGTCAGTAACACCATTCTTTAGGGCGTTCGCGTGTGCCCCATCTGAGGTAGACGCAACGGCCGAATTCTTTTGTGTATGAAGAATCTCGTTCTGAAGCCGCACGTTATTCTTAAGAAGAAGATATACACCTGTCACAACGATAACTGTGATGAGCGCAATGCTTCCGTAAAGTATGCGGCCCTGGCGCGAGCGCACCTGAAGCCAGCCGATAATCCCGAGGGCAAGCACTACGCCGATCCATGCACTTCGTGAGCCGCTTGCGTACAATGCAACCAGGGCGAATAAGGCGAGTACTCCGCAGACGATTTTTCGTTTCCCTCTCAGGAATAACGCCCCAAGCGCAGACATAACAATAACAACGTATGCACCAAGTGGATTCGCACCACGAAGCGTCGACTGCACCCGAATATAGTTGGAGTTGTGGTTGATGGTTTCAATTGGAGCAATTGTTGCGGTGCTGTACCCAAAGTGAGCCAAGAAGTCGTGAGGTAGCACGGTATACTGCAATGCACCGAAGATAACAACGAGTGCTGCGGGAATAATCAGGAGTCGCGGCCACATACGATGAAGGTATGATGATCGCTGGGCAGTCAGGAGAACCGCCAGGAACCAGGCGAAGAAGCGCAGATCAACGAGCAAGCCATATGCGAGCGCCTTCCCTGTTACTTCACCTTTTGCGTATGAAATGCAGCCGGTAAGTATTGTCAGTGCCGCAAAGGCTATGATGAGCTGCACGAGCAAGCTCCGCATAAACCAGGCACGAAGATCCGCATCCCGAGCAAGCCACATACACGCAATACCCATTAAAATAGCAAGCAAGACATCATCCCAAAGCCTGAGCGCGGTGTAATTGCCTATGAGGCTACTCCCCCACACCGTCAGAAACCCCTGAAACGGCACCAGGACGAGTACTATTGCGGTAATATAATTGGCTAGCTTATTGGCGCGGGTGGCTACTTGTTTCATAAGTGTTACAATCAATTATAAATGAAGAGTAATGCAACGCTTGTATATAACCTCTTCCTAGTGGTTGGTGATTTCCTGGCGCTTGTCGTCGCCTTTGTTGGCGCATATTTTATCCGGGCGAGTAGTCATACCCCGGTTGCTAATCCTATTCATGGGACAACCTACCTCGGTATCTTTCTTGCAGTGCTCCCTTTTTGGATCCTCATATTCGCGCTGCTCGGGCTCTATAACAGTGATATTTACGAACGACGTTTCAGTGAGTTCGGTAGATTACTGGTCGGCTCATTTATCGGAATGCTGTTCGTCATATTCCTAAACTTCACTCGAGTTCAGCCGATATTTCCCGCAAAACTCGTGCCAATCTACGGTTTTGTGCTGGCATTCATATTTCTTGTACTAATCCGGAACATCGCTCGCCTCATCCGAACCGAATTGTTTGGTTTTAACATTGGGCTTACGCGCGTAGCACTGATCGGCAGCACAGCCATGACTCGAGAGCTTATCGCCTCGTTATCTGATAGCCGTCATTCCGGATATCGAGTCGTAGCTATCGTTGGCGATAAGCGGATGATTGGGGGTCGCCCCATTTTGGCATATGCAACGTTTAACGAATTCTTACAAAGCGCACCGAGTAATCTGCATGGCATCATCCAAACCGAGCTTTACGCTGATGAAGCACGTAACGCCGAAATCCTTACCTACGCCCAAGAACACCATGTCGGCTATCGGTTCGTACCAGGTAACAGCGAATTGTTTGTTGGAAATATTGATGTCGAACTTTTCCGTAACTCCGTACCTGTTATTAGCGTACATCACACGGCGCTATTTGGTTGGGGACGCGTCGTGAAGCGGATCACGGACATCTTGCTTGGATCAGCGCTACTCCTTCTCACTTCCCCGCTCTGGCTGATTATTGCCATTGCCGTGAAGATCAATGACCCGAGCGGCCCTATTTATTACCGTACGAAGCGACTTACTCGTTTTGGAACCGACATAGAGATACTGAAGTTCCGTAGTATGTACTGGAAGTACTGCCTACCGACAGACGAGAGCTTTGCGGTACTCGGGCGTCCCGACTTGCTAGCTGAGTACCGCAAGAACGGCGACGTACTGCTGAATGATCCGCGCGTCACGCCGGTTGGTAAATTCATACGTGCCGCAAGCCTTGATGAATTGCCCCAGATTTATAGCGTGGTTAAAGGTGACATCAGCTTAATTGGCCCCCGGGCGCTTGATAAAGCAGAGATCGAACACTATGCCAAAAAGAATCTCATACTAAGCGTTAAGTCGGGTCTAACGGGACTTGCTGTTGTATCGGGACGGAAAGGCATAAGTTTCGAAGAACGACGCAGACTCGACCTCTACTACGTTCAGAACTGGAGCTTTTGGCTTGATATGGTTATCCTCGTAAAAACGATTCGTGTTGTGCTCGAACGACTCACGCGATGGGGCGCACGATACTAATGGGACAAGATGAGACAAAGGAGCGCCGTACTAAACTAAGAGTTGCCATTGTCCATGACTGGCTCGTTGGCGGCGGTGCCGAGCTCGTAGTCGAACAGCTCCATACAATATTTCCTGAAGCGCCCATCTACACGTCATACGCGACCAAAGAGTGGCGCGAGCGATTGGACCACAAGGTTCGTACTGGCTGGCTCCAGCCTTTTGGACATGTTCGAAAGTTTATCCCCGTGCTTCGTATCATCTGGTTCACCCATCTAAAACTCAAGGATTATGATCTCATCATTAGTAGTTCGGGGGCCGAGGCAAAAGGCATTAAAGTTCCAGAAGGAACGATACACGTTAATTACTGTCACGCGCCAACGCACTACTATTGGAGTCGATACAATGAGTACCTCAAACGTCCAGGCTTTGGCCCGTTTGACTGGCTTGCTCGCATTGGGCTGAGGTTGCTTGTTGGTCCGCTTCGGAAATGGGACTACAAAGCCGCCCAGCGACCAGATTACCTAATAGCCAATTCAACGCACATCCAAAGTGAGATTCTTAAATACTATGGCCGCTCGAGTGTTGTTATACATCCGCCGATTTACATGGAGCGCTTCCAGAAGGCCCACAACCTCAAGCATACTCGCAAGGGCTTTGTAATTTCCGGCCGACAGACTCCGTATAAGCGCTTTGACATTGCGATTGAGGCATGCAACAAGCTCGGCCTGCCATTGACCGTGATTGGTGACGGGCCAGACCATCGACGACTCCGGAAGATGGCAGGCAAGACTATTACGTTTCTTGGCCATGCCACTGATGAAGTGATCGAGGAGGAGTTCGCAAGTGCGCATGCGCTCCTCTTTCCCAACCTTGATGACTTTGGCATCACCCCTGTTGAGGCAATGGCATCGGGAACACCGGTCATTGCATACAAAGTGGGTGGATCGCTCGATTACATCGTGCCGGGAAAAACCGGTGAATTCTTTGACAAGCCAACAGTAGGCTCTCTCGCAGCTACGCTGAAACAATTTAAGCCTGATCGTTACAGCTCGGCTGCCATAGCCGTATATGCGCGACGCTTTTCGGCTGAACATTTCCGTCACGCTATGACGTCACATCTAAAAAAGATCCTCTCGGAGAAATCGGCTGCGTAACATTCCACGCGGAACCGTCTCATATGTCTCAAGTACTCATCACCTTACCCAGCAGCACAACAGTCGCCAATGTTGCGCTCATATTCAGCGAGCACCTGTTAGGCTTTAGACCGTAAGGCAGGGGCGGGGAGTAGTATGGACGGAAGTATTGATGCAATATTATTTGATTGCTTCGGCGTTGTTCTCGCTGATCCACTCCGTGATTTGCTTAAGCAGCGAGAGCATGTAGATATCAAACAGGTGAACGAAGCCGCACATCTACTCGATACGGGTGAGATTTCCTATGACGAATACGTCGGCCGGCTTGCACAAATCAGTGGCGAGAAAGTCCGCCATATGTACACACTGTTCCAATCTACTGCCGCACCAACTATCGAACTCGTACAGCTTATTACACAACTCCGAAAACACTACCGTGTTGGCATGTTATCCGATACGAATGTCAATGAACTCGGCCCCTTGCTTTTACGCCATGACATAAGTGGCCTTTTTGACCATATCGTCGTTTCGTCTGAAGTTGGCTACGCAAAACCGCATCCCAAAATACTCACCATTGCGCTCGAGAGCATGATGGCCCATCCAACGCGCGCCCTATTTATTGATGACAGCAAAAGAAATATTCAATCAGCAAAGGGGATCGGCATGAAGACTATACGCTTTGAGAACGTAACGCGGCTTTATTCACAGCTCGCACAGCTCAAAATCGTCGTACCAGCCAAAGAGACCGCCAAATAAGGAGTGGCACTTCGAGTACGCTGGAGCGCAGCTGAAAACAGTGCATGTCGCCCTAGATTGGCTGAACGCACTTAAGCCCCTGAGAGTCTTCGCCAACTCGTAAGGTTAATCTCTGTCAGAAAGTTCTAAAGACTTATGCCAAGCTCGTCGAATAGTGCGTCAAAAGTCTGCAGTCCCCGTAGGTACAGGGCAGTGGTCTCTGACTGATTTTTCGCATGCGCTACGCGGGTGAGATATTGCATTGCTGCCGAGTACATCGTCCGATGGTATTCCTGGCCAGTAAAGTAGTTGCGGAACCGAGGCAAGCCATCAAGGTATTGCTGGCGACGCTTTATTTCAAGCACGTACGCGCCATCCTGCTCTTCCAGGTTATACTCGCCCATAACGATTGCATTCCACCCATCAAGAGACCAATACATTCGCCCCGTATCGTACTCTAGAGGATAGTGGTCAGCACCCTTAGGGTCAATAAGATATACCCGATCATCTGCTACGAGTAGGTTGCCAGCGTGCGCATCGCCATGAATCAGGCCCGCTCGGTCAGGTGACAGGTACGATCGAAGCTCTTCGTTCTGCTGCACTGCCTGTACATACCGATAAGGTCCTGCCAGTATCTTATCGTTTACTTGGACCGATTCAGTGTCAAGCAACGACTGCAGGTATGGAAAGTTTCGAGCGCCGGCGTTGTAGGAATGATACTTATCAAAAAAGAAACTGCTGCCACGCGAGGTATCGAGCGGCACTGTCATATTACTTTCAAACAGCTCTTTGTCCTGCTCTAACGCCTTAATCACAAGATCCATGGTCTGCTCGGTGGCTTTGCCTTCATTGGCAATCGCAATTTCTTCCAGTGTCTTGGCGCGTGGCAGCCAGCGGAGCAAAACGAATGTGTAGTTACTAGCGATATGCGAAAGTACAAGATGGGGCTTCAGATTCGCGGGTACCAATTCATACCACCGCGCTTCGTTTCTCAATACTTCGGCGGCACCGTACTCGATTTTCAGGCCGTACCGCTCGTTTCCAGCGATAAACTGAAACAGTATTGAAGAAGTGTTATGCGTGTCCAGATAATCCACATCGTTATCCTGCAAGAACTTAGCCAATTGCTGCTTCATATCATCACGTGAAGTCAGGTGCAGCATGATCAGATGTTTTACAATCGGCTCCAGTGCCTTTGGCAGGCGGATATCGCCGCTTAGTTCACCAGGCTTGGGCGCCCGTTTTTGGCCCTCGGCAATGAGTCCTTCGATCACATACTCAGTCTGCTTCACGTTCTGTACATTGATCGTATCAATGCCAAGGGCCTTCACTGGATAGTCGTTACCGCCCTCCTGTAACTGGTCGCCCACAAATAAGATCTCGCTGCGTTTCAGGCCTAGCCTTTCCCGCAACTGCTCAATACCAAAGCCTTTATCGATGCCGGGGCGAGTTACGTCGAGCGATGTATTGCCATTTATCCGTATTTCAAAGTCAGACAGCTCGACCACAGCCTTATCATACATTTTGCGCCGTTTAGTGTAGTCAGGATCCCATGCATATTTTTCCCTCGCTTCGGCTTGCTGACCTAAGGCCGAGAAAGTAATTTGCGTGCGCCGGTCGGCTATGACTGGACCGGCAGAATTCTCTTCCCAATAGCCAAGCTCACGGGCGATTCTTTCCAATGTTTTGCTAATACGAAGCTTGTCTTCTTCGGACAGATCGTCGGTAAGTTGCTCGTGGTACCATTTATCGTCAGTAGTATCGTAATGATGGTGTTGCGATCCGTTAACCGGCATGAAATGAAACTGTTTGAGTCTGCTGGGCGTAATCGTGAGGTGATCGAGGACATGCTCTTCGACCTGCTTGTAGAGGCCGCCCGTAATCACACATATCGTGTAGTACGCAGCTAGCTCAGCAAGCAGTTCGGCCATGTGCGAGCTAATGGCACTTTTTGTTACGGCCAGCGTGTCATCAAGGTCGAAGGCTATCAGTTTTTTCACGGGCTACAAGTATTCGGTCTCGTTACGATCCTTGAGGATCTGTTGAATCTCTTTTATCTTGTCAATCTCCTCCTTGGAAATGACCAGCAAAGCGTCGGGTGTATCAACGACTATCATGTCACGCACACCAGCCACAGCAATGAGTTTATCCTTGCTGCTCGTCTTAATAAGCGAGCCTTTCGTGCCGACGGTAATAACATTGCCGTTTTCATAATTACCGACACCATCTTCGAAGAACTCATACACCGAACCCCAGGTGCCGATATCGGTTAGCTTAAAGGGGAGCAGTAGGGCAATGGCATCACCCGACTCCATGAGATGCTTCGTGACTTCCTCGGTCGGCCCTTTCTCCATTTCAGCATAGATGCGCTCAATGGCCTCAGTTTCGCCCGGTTTGTCGAATACCTCTTTAATTTGCATAAGACTGTCATGCCAGTCCGGGCGATACTTCTTGTATGCCTCGAGGATCAGCTCAGGATACCAGCATGAATGATTCCAGTGAGCCACTACATGGAAGTTCTCAATAAGCTGGCGGGTCTCTGCCATATTGCCTCGGCGATAATGAAAATGATCGATAGTGTACGATTCTACTGCCCCGCCGTCGACCCGTTCACCGATCTGCAGATAGTCCGCCCCCATGTTCGGTGTCGTCGCCTTGATGCCACCGGTTATGTAGCGTCTGTGCTCCACTACTAACCGCTCAGCCGTTTTGATAGTTTCTATAAAAGCATCATCCGGATCACGTATGAGATCCGCTTGGACCTGAAAGAACGGCTCGTCAGGGTGAAGCATGCTGAGACGTAGATACGCTAGTCCTTCGGCAGGCCCGCGGTCTTTCGCGACATCCGGCTCAACGATATAGTTTTTGAGCGGGATTTGCGGAGACTGCTCGGATATATACTTAATAAATTTCCGCTTTGTCGAGATGTAGATATCTTCGGGAGAGAATGCCTTCAGCAACGTCCTAATATTCTGCTCGTAGCTTGACACATTCCCGATGATCGGCTGGAACTGTTTCGGCTTATCCTGCCGGCTATACGGCCACATTTTGGTCCCCTGCCCACCTGCAGTAACTATAATTTTCAAACTAGCTTACCCTTCTCTTTATTGGCATCAACTATTTCAGTATACACTGAAATGTGGTGCTCTCCCCGCCCGTGCATACGTTCATGCCTCTACATACAATCACATTAAACTACAGTATATGCAAAGTCTTATGATGGCCAGTGTTATACTGGTCTAGAACATATGAAACACAGCGTTCCACTTATCTCCATTGTCATTCCTTGCTACAACGAAGACTCCAATATAAGCACGTTCTATACGGGGTTGAAGCACATTATCAATCTCGACAAGAAGCATGACTACGAACTACTGTATGTTGACGATGGCAGCCACGACAACACGCTCGAGGAAATACAAAAACTTACCTCAGAAGACGAGCACGTCCGTCTGCTCGCACTATCAAGGAATTTCGGGAAAGAGATAGCGACAACTGCCGGAATACACCGTGCCAGGGGTGATGCCGTCATCATGTTTGATGCCGATGGCCAGTTTCCTGCGGAACTTATTCCGGAATTCGTCCAGAAGTGGGAGAACGGTGCGCAAGTAGTTGTTGGCATTCGCCAGACAAACCAGAAGGAAGGTTTCATCAAACGCTTCGGCTCAAAGCTATTCTACAAACTATTAAGTAACCTGTCTGGCACACAGATAATACCGAGTGCTACCGACTTCCGTATGATAGACAAGGTGGTGCGAGATGAATTTGTACGCATGACAGAACGCAACCGGATAACTCGCGGCCTCATTGACTGGATTGGATTCAAGCAAGACTATGTGTACTTTCAGGCGAATCCCCGCGTAGATGGTGATGCAACATATAGCTATTCCAAGCTAGTAAAGCTGGCATTAAATAGCTTCGTATCGCTTTCGCTTAAACCACTCTTTTTCGCTTTCTACGCCGGAATTATTATCTTACCGTTGTCAGTCTTACTAGGAATCTTTTCCGTCGGAGAAATGGTTATCGGAGATCCATTGAACCTCAACATCACAGGCACTGCTTACTTAGTCATACTAGTGCTCTTCCTACTTGGCGTCGTGCTGGTCTCTCAGGGCATTACAGCATTGTATCTTTCACACATCCACACCGAAACTCAAAATCGCCCACTGTTTGTGGCAGATATGCGCAATTCCCGACTGTAGGGTATACTCGTGCTCTTGACGATTACTGCGCGAACAGCCTGGTAACACGCCGACTCCGACGATGCACAAATGTTTCATTCATAAAGTATTTTTACACGATAGGAAGCATTGCTCATCTCCGCTATACTGCAAATAATGCGATACGACTTTCAGAAATTACTAAAACATTCCTCAGTTCGCTACCTGCTGGTGGGCGGGTCTGCGTACATTATAGAAATTCTCATCATACTAGAGGGGCAAAAACTGGGCAAAAATGGCACTCTAGTAGTTGCGATAAGTTTTTGGGTGGGTCTTATATACACCTTTATACTCCAGAAATACTTCTCATTCGGTGATAGTCGTAGTCATCATAAGATTTTACTACCACAGCTTTTAAAAGTTTGTGCATTAGTGCTGTTCAACTTCTGTTTTACTATCGTGCTAACGATACTGCTTAGACACGTGCTGCCACTGGTTGTTACTCGTACTATTGCCATAGGAATAACCGTTCTCTGGAACTATTACCTTTATAACCGTCATATTTTTAAGGCAGCTATAGTAGACTAGGCATTTCATCCCGATTATGGCCACTCATGCGTTAGGCAGTGGTACGGAAAAGACGTTCTTGAGACAGACTTTGGGCGTAAATAATTTCTGATTGCCAACTGCTATAATGGGGCTACTACGAGAGGTAACATACTGATTGATTTGATTCAGCCTATAAAAATAAGAACGATTAATTATTTAAAGTGAACCTCTACGGGCTTCCGCCCGGAGCTTCTCATAGTTCAAGCGTAGCTTGCCCACTATCTTCACGACCCTGGTTCTCAATATAGGCCTGGACCGTACGTTCATTGACAACTCCCATGTCAGCAAAAGCGGATCAGATGTAAACTTTCTGTTCTTTGAGGTTTTGCCAAGACTGCAAAAAGGCGTAATTGTGCATGTTCACGATATTTTTTATCCGTTTGAGTATCCATGGCAGTGGGTTGTTGAAGATAAGAGAAATTGGAATGAGGCGTACGTACTCCGCGCCCTTCTGAGCGGTAATGATAATTTTGAAATATTACTGTGGCCAAGTTACTTAATGACACTCGACAGACCACGGGTAGAGTCAGCGGTACCCAAAGCCACAGACCTTGGGTCAAGCATTTGGCTCCGTAAAGTTAAATAGCACCGAAACACGATCCGATTAGACCATACATGTCTGTTTTTGCTTGGGTACGTAGATACCCTTCCCCTCACTCAACTATCTAACGCAACACTAGTACGTTCACTTGGTACCCTAGGTACATATGAAACAGTACGTAAGGCTAACAGCAGATGAGCGTGAAGAGATAAGCCGAGGATTGG
>Ga0265338_10000757_pt1 | contig 55097 bp, 51 predicted proteins | sample 42126metaG_FD_193579 | JGI IMG/M metagenome (GOLD analysis project Ga0265338, IMG submission 193579) | Rhizosphere microbial communities from Carex aquatilis grown in University of Washington, Seatle, WA, United States - 4-21-26 metaG | ecosystem: Host-associated > Plants > Roots > Rhizosphere... | reverse complement strand
CCGAGGTGGCGCGCATGCACTTCGGCCTGCCCGACAGCCTTTTCTAGGCCACGAGCCTCCGGGAGCGCCGGCCAACGGCGCCCGGTACTCCTGGACCCGTAGAAGTCATGTCCCCGTGTGGCGTTTTGCCGGCTATAGCCGGCCAAACGCCACACGGGGAACCTGGAAGCTCGATGCTTGAGGAGACAAATCAATGACGTTGCGCGCGACTCCGCCGTTCCGTGCTGACCATGTCGGTTCCTACCTGCGGCCGGCCGCGCTGCACGCGGCGCGCGACGAGTTCGCGGCGGGCAAGATCGCCGCCGCCGACCTGCACGCCCTCGAGGACGCGGCCATCAGGGACGTAGTGAAGCTGCAGGAGGACGCCGGGCTGCAGGCCGCGACCGACGGTGAGTTCCGGCGCGAGCAGTGGCACGCGGACTTCCTGTACGCCATACCGGGGATCGAGCGCGGGGCGCTCGGCCCGGCGCTGCCGGTCTACAAGAAGGACGAGACGATCTCGTGGGCGCCCAACGCCACGCTGATCACCGGCAAGGTCCACCTGGAGGCCCCGATCTTCGGCGACCACTTCACGTTCCTGAAGAACACCGTCACCACGGCCGTACCGAAGATCACCATCCCCTCCCCCAGCATGGCTCACTTCCGGGTCGACCTGCCGCCGGACGTCTACGGCGAGCGGGAAGAGTTCCGCGCGGACATCGCGGCCGTGTACGCCGCCGAGGTCGCCGGGCTTTACGACCTCGGCTGCCGGTACCTGCAGTACGACGACACGATCTTCGCGTTCATGAACGACCCGGGCTGGCGGGCGAACATGGCCAGCGTCGGCGTCGATCCCGACCACCAGCACGAGATCAACGTGTCGGTGATCAACGCCTCGCTCGCGGCCAAGCCCGCGGACATGGCGGTCACCATCCACATGTGCCGCGGCAATTACCGCTCAGCCTGGTTCTCCTCCGGCGGCTACGACTACGTGGCGGAGGCCACCTTCGGCGGGCTGAAGGTGGACGGGCTGTTCCTTGAGTACGACGACGAGCGGTCCGGGTCTTTCGAGCCGCTCCGCTACGTGCCGGGTGACCAGGTCGTCGTGCTCGGCCTGGTCACCACCAAGACGCCGGAACTCGAGTCCAAGGACGCGCTCAAGCGGCGGATCGACGAGGCGGCCAAGTACGTGGACATCGACCGGCTGTGCCTGTCCGGGCAGTGCGGGTTCGCCTCCACCGTCGAGGGCAACTCGCTGACCATCGACCAGGAGAAGGCCAAGCTCGACCTCATCGTCGAGGTCGCCGCCGAGGTCTGGGGGTAGCCACCATGGAACCCCTTCTCATCGCCGACCAGGGGCACTTCTTCACCGGGCTGCAGAATGTCACCGGGGCCGCGGGGACGAGCGTCTACGGGACACATGTGGAATACCAGGTGCCCGCCTCCGTTCGGAACAACCTTGTCCTCGTGCACGGGGGCGGGGGTCAGGCGCTCGACATGCTGACCACCCCGGACGGGCGGCCCGGCTGGTCGACCATCTTCCTGCGGGACGGGTTCGCGGTGTACACCGTGGACCGGCCGGGGCTCGGGCGGTCGCCGTTCCACCCGGACGTCAACGGGCCCTACGGGCCGCCCGCGGCGTACGAGGGGTTCGTGGCGACGTTCGCGGCGCCGTCGCCGGCCGGGCTGCCGCCGCACACGCAGTGGCCGGGCCGCGGCGACCGCTCCGATCCCGCGCTGGCGACCTTTCTTGCCTGGCAGGAGCCGTTCGTCACCGACGCGGTGCGGGCACACGAGGACATGCGGACGGGCGCGGCGGCGCTGCTCGACAGGATCGGGCCGTCGGTGCTGCTCACCCACTCGTTCGGCGGCGGGTTCGGCTGGCTGGCGCTGTCGGAGCGGCGCTCGCTGGTGAAGGGACTCGTCGCGGTCGAGCCGGCCGGGCCGCCGTTCGTCGACCACCCGGCGCTTGGGGCGTTCACCCATGGGCTTACGCCGGTGCCGCTCGGGTTCGGGCCAGGGCCCGATGAGGTAAAGCTCGACGGCCTGCCGATCGCGGTGGTGTCGGCACCGTGCTCCGGGTTCGAGCCGTCCTGCCATCTCACCGCGGAGTACCTGCGATCCTGCGGGGCCGCCGTCGACGAGATACGCCTCGCCGAGATCGGGATTCATGGCAACGGGCACGCGATGATGCTGGAAAAGAACAACGTCGAGGTGGCCGCCGCGATCACCGACTGGATCGTCAAGCACGCGTGAGTTCGGATCCTCATTTCCGGCTGGCGCTTCGAAATTACCCGGGACCGCCCCGGCCCTTATTACGGCCGGGGCGGTCACCAAAGGCATTGCCATGGCGGTCAGCTGGTGGTGGTAAGTATGAACTTCTGGGTGGTGACCGCTGAACCGAGTGTCGCCTTGAAGGTAAGGCTGTAGGCCTTCGCCTTTCCGGTGGGAGTTCCGGAGAGCGTGGCCGTCCCGTTGCCGTTCTGGGTGAAGGACAGGCCGGGCGCCAGGGTGCCTGACAGTCCGATCGCCACTGACGAGGACGCCACGGAGGTTGTCACCGTGAAGGAGCCGGACTGGTTCAGCGGGAAGGTAGCCGTCGCCGCCGAGGTGATCTCCACGACCGACAAGGTGGCGTTCTGGGTAACGGCGAAGCCGACTCCGTTGGCGGCGCCGAACGTGACCGGGTACACGCCGCCCGTGCCAGCCGGCGGGGTGCCGGACAGGGTGGCGGAACCGCCGGCGGCCGCCGGGGTGAACGTCACCCAGCTGGGCAGCCCCGAGGCGGTGATCGCGGGCTTAGGCGTGCCCACCGCGGTCACCTTGAAGCTGAGACTCTGGCCCACACCCACCGCGGGGCTGTTCGAAGAGGTGATGAGGGGCGCCTTTGCCGTTGGCGTCACCGGGTTGCCCGGGAACGCCGCCGCCGGCCCGGTCCCGACCGGGTTGACCGCGGCAACCGTGATGTTGTACGCGGTGCCGTTGGTGAGCCCGCCGATGACGGCCGAGGTGACCGACGGGTTGTCCTCGGTCTGGGTGACGGTCGTTCCGCCCCCTTGCGCCGACACCGTGTAGCCGGTAACGGGCAGGCCGCCGTCGCTGGCCGGCGCGGTCCAGGAGACGCTGGCCTGCGTGTTACCAGGAACGGCGGTGACACCGGTCGCAGCACCCGGGACGACCGCCTGGTAACTCACCTGCACCTGAGGACCGGTGGCAGCCGCAGCGAACGTGCTGCCTGCGGGGCCGAAGCTTGAGCCGCCGCCGCCACCGCCGCCGTTGCCCGCGCCGCCGCCGTTGCTAGCTCCGTTGCTGCCGGCACCGCCGCCACCCCAGTAGCCGGCGCCGCCACCGCCTCCGCCGTGGAACGTCGTGCCGCCGGCGCCACCGGAGCTAGCGGTCCCGTCGGTGCCGGCGACGCCGCCCGGCCCGGCGAAGCCGCCCGCACCGCCGCTGAAGCATCCGCCGCCCGCGCCGCCGCCGCCGACGGTGCCCACGAACCCGTTCGTGCCGTTGCTCCCCGGGTTGCACGTGCTCGTGCCGATGCCGGCCGCACCGCCGTTGCCGCCGCCGCCGGACGCACCGCCGCCGCCGCCACCGCCCGCCACGATCAGCCTGGGGTCGTTGAACCTGCTGCCCACCGCGGGGCAGCTCGGATTGGTGATGGAGCAGGTACGCAGGTCCGATTCGCCGCCGCCGGCGGCCGCGTCCGCGCCACCGGGGCCGCCGCCGATGTCAACTTCGGCGTACAGCGTCGAACCGGGGGTGACGCTGAGATCGGCAGTCACCTGAGCCCCTGCTCCGCCGGCCCCGGCGAACGTGGTGTGGCCGCCGGCCCCCACCGCGACGACGTGAACGCTGCGGATGGCCGCCGGCACGGTGAACGTGCCCTCCGAGCCCGCGGAGTACGTGCAGGTCACTGTTGTCCCGGACGCCGCGCAGTTGGACGGCAGCGTGCCGGCCCGCGCCTGCTCCGCCCCTGACAGCGCCGCCAAAGGCAGCAGCAGGACAAATCCGGTCGCGAGCAACCGCCAGCCCGAATGGGAAATCGGGCCGCCCAAGGGCCCCGGGCTAACTAGGCGTCTAGTATTCACGTTACATCCCCCCTGTTTTCACGCTAAGCAGGTCAGGCTGCCGGAATTGCGCCCTCCCTGATCGGCTTTGCTGAGGCAGTATATAAACCGGCGAGCTGGCAACGTTCTAGATTTCCCGGGCTCCCGGGCAGGCGCCAAATTCCCTTTTGGCGGGCATCGCAACGCTTTTAGCGATCTCGCCGTTCGGAAAGGGAATTGTAACTACATAGGCCTTGTCCGGCGGCCGCCGGGCGGCGGCGAGGCCGACCGCGGGCGACTGGATGCCCGCGCCCGGTCTCGACCCGGGAGCGGCCGCCGCGGTTGACGAGGGCCGGCGACCGCACCACGATTATGACGACCGTCGCTTAACAGAAGGGGAACCCGTGATCCTGATCAACATCAAGATGCAGATCCGGCCCGAGAAGATGGACCAGTGGCTGGCGGTGGCCGACGCCTACGCCAAGGACGTCAATTCCGAGGACGGCTGCCTGTTCTTCCAGTTCGCCCGGAGTCTCACCGACGACAACGAGTTCATCTGCATCGAGGGCTTCAAGGACGCCGACGCGGGCGGCGCGCACGTCAGGCAGCCTTACGTGCAGAAGTTCTTTGACGTCGCATCCGACCTGGTGGCCACGCAGCCGCAGATTATCTACATCGACACCCCGCACGACGGCTTCGGCCCGATGGGCGAGGTCCAGCCCCGCTGACGGGCGCGGGCCGGACATGACAGCGCCCCCGGGAGCGTGCGCTCGCGAGGGCGTGCCGGGCCGGTGCGTTGGTCGCCTCACGGCGAAAGGCACATCATGGCTCCAGCCGGACGGTATTCCATGAAGGCAGTGAGTTGAGCCCGGGGGACACAAACGCACCGACGTGGGAGGGGAACGCCAGGCCGGCCGGTACTATTCCCGCCGCGGTGCGCCCCGGCGACTGGTCCTGGATGCCGGGTCAGCCCGCGCGGGATGCCTGCTTTGGTCGCGCACTTTCTGGGTATGGATCACCGCACTCGGTACAACCAGCTGTTTTCTGGCCCCGTGCCATAGCTTTGCTGTCCCCGTCGCCTGGCCGAAGGTAGTCACATGGAAGCTAACGCAGAGCGCTTCCTTGAACTCATCCAGCAGTTCGAGGACTTCGCCGACGAGATCACCCCGGAGCGTGCGCACATCGACTTCGACGAGACAACCCTGCAGCTGTTCTGGATGCGGTGGCCGCAGGTCTCGGCGTGGGCCGGATCGCTGTGGCGCCTGCTGTCCGAGGAACTGAACGGCCCCGCGACGCCGTATACGGACGCGGAGCTCGACGAGGTCGGCGAAAGTGGCTGACACTCCCCGCCGCGCGCTGACCCTGCGCGACCTGATGACCAGCCGCCTGGTCGCGGTCAGCCAGGACGAGTCGGTGGCGGACGCGGCCGAGGCCATGGTGCGGCAGCGGGTCGGATCGGCGCTCATCATGCAGGGCACCTTCCTGGCCGGCATCCTTACCGAGCGGGACGTGCTGCGCGCCGCCGCATCCGGCACTGACCTGACGACGTCCCCGGTGTCCGCGTGGATGACGAAGGACCCGGAACAGGCTTCACTCGACACCACGATCGAGGATGCCGCTCAGCTCATGCTGCTGCACGGCTTCCGGCACCTCCCGGTGGTCGAGGGCCGCGAGGTGCGCGGGATGGTCAGCCTGCGTGACCTCGCCGCCGCCCGGATCACCCGGCCGGTTCAGGAGGCTGACCGGACGTAGCTCAGCGGGCCGCGACGGGCGTGGCGCACGGCGCGAGAGCTAGCCCCTTGTCCGGTGGCTAGCTCTCGCCGTCACTGGCGAGGCCCAGGAGGCGGGCGGCGTTGCCCTTGTAGATGCCGGGCTTTACCGCGTCGCGGATCGCGGTCTTATCCAGGTCGGACATCCAGCGCTCCGGGGTGAGCACGGGGAAGTCGGTGCCGAACAGCACCTTGTCCTTGAGCAGGGTGTTGGCGTACTGGATGAGGATGGCGGGGAAGTACTTGGGCGACCAGCCGGACAGGTCAATGTAGACCTGGGGCTTATGGGTGGCGACCGAGAGCGCCTCTTCCTGCCAGGGAAAGCTGGGATGGGCGAGGATGATCGGCATGTCGGGGAAGTCGACGGCCACGTCGTCCAGGTAGATCGGGTTGGAGTAGCCGAGCCTGATCCCGCCGCCGCCCCGGGTGCCCGCGCCCGCGCCGGTCTGGCCGGTGTGGAACAGCGCGGGCAGGCCCGCCTCCTGGATGACCTCGTAGACGGGGTAGACCGAGCGGTCGTTCGGCAGGAACGCCTGGCTGCTCGGGTGGAACTTGAAGCCCTTCGCGCCGGCCTCGATCTGGCGCCTGGCCATCTTGACCGCCTCGGCGCCGCGCGCCGGGTCGACGGAGCCGAACGGGATCAGGATGTCGGCGTGGTCGCGGGCCCGCTCGATGATCTCCTCCGGGGTCGCCCGGGCCGGGTCCTCCGGCGCGTCCTTGTTGTCGATGGTGAACGTCACGGCCGCCATCTGCCGCTCGCGGTAATAGGCGGCCAGGTCATCGACAGTAAAGGAGGCCGCCGTCGTCTTGAAGTACGCGGCCATCGCGGCAAGGTGCTCGTTATCCTCGGGATTGGCCTTCGGCGCGTTGACCGATCGGTGCACATGCGTGTGCACGTCGATCGCGACCAGCTTGTCGATGTCCATGGCGAGATTATCCTGGCGATATTTGCCGCCGTCATGAAGGGTTGCGACAGTGTCGGAGACCATTAAGTTGTGGGCGGCCTGAGCAGAACGAGGGCGTGGCCGGCCCGGGCGATGGCGGGGTCACCGGCCTGCGGCCTCGGCGGCCAGCCGGGCGGCGCCGGCCGGGGTGAGCCAGCTGGCGGGGGCCGGGGTAAGCGGCAGGGCAAGGGTTTCCTCGAGCAGGGCGCGCCAGGCGGGGTGGCTGGTGCCCCCGCCGCCGATGATGGCACGCGCCGGCGCGTGGCCCGCCGCGCGCAGGTCGTCCAGCCGCTGTCGCAGGAGGCCTGCCACCCCGTCCAGGGCGCTGCGGATCAGGTCGTCCCGTTCGCAGGCGAGGGTCAAGCCGGTCCAGGCGCCGGTCGCTCCCGGACTCCAGCGCTCCGGGGTGAGATGCGGGTCGAAGCGGGCCGCACCGGGGCGGCGCGGAGAGGCGGCGACCGCGTAGAGCTCGTCCCAGGTCACGCCGAGCAGGTTGCGCACCCAGTCGAGGGTGATGCCCACGTTCTGCACCGGAGCCAGGCGGTAGCAGCCGTCGCCGACCGCCCGGTACAGGTTTGTCGCGGCGACGGGCTCCTGGTCCGCTGACGGGGCCGGGACGACCCACTGGCCGCCGCTGCCGAGGGTCAGCATCGCCTCGTCCGGGCGCAGGCCCGCCGCGTACAGCGCCGCCGCCGTGTCGCCGGCTCCCGTCGCCACCGGGATTCCTGGCTCAAGGCCAAGCTCCGCGGCCGGGCCCGGCAGCAGCCGGCCCGCGACCTCGGCGGACCGCCGGACCGGCGGCAGCTTGTCCCTCGGCAGCCCAAGCTTGTCGATCAGCGGCTCGGCCCAGGCATCGCGCGCCAGGTCGAACAGGAGCGTGCCCGACGCGTCGGTCGGGTCGGTGGCGGCCTGGCCGGTCAGCCGGAGCCGGAGCCAGTCCTTCGGCTGCAGCGCCCACCATGAGCAGCGCACGGTGTGCGGCTCGTGGGTGGCGAGCCAGCACAGCAACGGCCCGGCCATGCCGGGCGACGGGCGGTTGCGCAGCGGCGCCGTGTAGTCGCAGGGCATCTCCTGGTACAGGGCCACCTCGGCGGTCGCGCGCTGGTCCAGCCACAAGATCGCGGGCCGCAGCGCCGCGCCGCGTTCGTCCACGAGGACAAGCCCGTGCATCTGGCCGGCGACGGCAAGCCCGGTCACCGTGAGCCGCCGCTGGCCGGCCCAGCCGAGCCCGGCCCCGACGGGCCCGGCCCCGGTCAGCCGGGCCTCGGCAAGGGCCGCGTGGACGGCCCGGCGGGTGGCGGCCCACCAGTTGCCCGGATCGGCCTCGGCCAGCCCGGGTGCGGGCACGCTGACCGGGTACCCGGCGCTCGCCCGCCCGAGGACGTCGCCGTCTGGCGTGGTCACCAGGACCTTGACCCCGCTGGTCCCCAGGTCGATGCCGAGGACGGCTGGCTCTGCGTGACCGTTCACGTACCTATTGTGCATCGACAAGCCGTCTCACGTAAAGTAACTTGACTGTCGCAAACCGTAAGAATACGCTACGTTAGACAACGGTGACAAAAACCGTATGTCGCCGCGGGGCACGGGGAGTCGGCCCGTGGAGGGGTCATGAAAAACGGAAACACGTGGGGCTGAAATCCTCACGTCTTAGCTAGTTCTTGCACTGTGCTTACTTGGTACGGAGTGCGGCGAGGGACTCGGTCCACCGCTGGACCTCGTCGAGCATCGCGGTCGCCGAGGCGTCGATCAGCTGTGGAGAGCAGTTTTCATGAAGGTTTGTGGTGTTATGATCATGAATTTAGCCTGCGGCGCTGGTGCGTTTGTGGCTGGTGGTGACAGGAATGCTCGGGGTCGCGTTGGTCAGCCGAATGTCAAGACCGGCTTGATGGTCGCTCCCGACAGGGAGTCGGCGATGGCCGTGTTCAGCTGCGCGAACGGGTAGTTCTTGACCAGACGGCCGACCGGGAACCGGCCCTGGGCGTGCAAGTCGAGCAGCCGCGGTATGAAGACCGTCGGGTTGACGTGGCCGCCGACCGAGCCGCGCAGCTGGCGCCCCTTGAGCAGCAGGTCGCCTGGGGGCAGGGTGACCGGCGCGCCGCTGCTGGTAATGACCGAGGCGATCCCGTGCGTGGCGAGCGACTGGACCGCCGCCAGGATCACGGCGGGGTTGCCGGTGGTGTCCAGGGCCACGTTGGCACCCCGGCCGGTCAGCTTGACGACGGTGGCCGCGACGTCGGACAGGTCCTGGCCGGTGGTGTCGACGGTCGCGGTCGCACCAAGCTCGACGGCGAGCGCGAGGCGGTGACCGACCCGGTCCAGCGCGACGATCTCGGCCGCGCCCGATGCCCTGGCGGCCATGACCGCGGCCAGGCCGACCGCGCCGGCGCCCCACACCGCGACCTTGCTCCCGGTGTTCACGGGCATCGCGTTCAGTATCGCGCCGGCGCCCGCCTGCACGCCGCAGGTGAAGCCCGCCAGGTAATGCAGCGGGGCATCGGCGGGGACGGGCACGATGTTCCGCTCGGTGACCAGGGCGTGGGTGGCGAAGCTTGACTGGCCGAAGAACGAGGCCCGCACCGGGCGGCCGTCCTGATGGGCGCGGGGCGAGCCGTCCAGCCGCGTGCCGGTGAAGGTGACCGCGACCGCCTGGTCGCAGTAGGGCGTGAGGCCGAGCACGCACTGCTCGCACCGGCCGCAGTAGTCCGGGGTGAACAGCACCTTGTCGCCCGGCCTGACCTTGGTCACGCTCCGGCCGGCCCGCTCGACGGTGCCCGAGCCCTCGTGGCCGAGGATGATCGGGAACACCACCGGCACCCGGCCGAGGCGGGCGTTGTCGTCGGTGTGGCAGACCCCGGCGGCCTCCACCTTGACGAGGATCTCGTCGTCGCGCGGGTCGTCGAGGTCGAACTCCTCGATCGACAGCGTCGCGCCAGCCTCCCAGGCAACGGCGGCCCGAATCTTCATGGGTGTCCCCCGGGTAGACGATCCAGCGGACTCACCGGGTACGAGACGCCCTCGTTCTGATTGCTCATGGTGTTAGATCAGCGGGCCAGTGGGCGCGTTGATCTTGGCGCGGTCGTCCCCTACCCAGGGCACTTCGTCGCCCATCCACTTGACGATGCGCATGGACTTGAACAGCCACTCGCCGGACGCCTTGGTGAGCACGTTGTCCCAGCTGGCGAGGCCGAACACGATGTTGCGCTTGAAGTCCACCTGGTACTGCACGAGCGTGGAGTACGCCTTGACGTGCATCTCCTGCTCGGACAGCGGGGTCAGGATGAAGTGGTTGGCCAGGTGCTGGCGGCCGATGAACCAGCCGGGCTTGTCGTACCAGAGGTGGTTAAGCAGGATCTTGATCTGCTCATGGCCGTGGAAGATGCCCTGCGGCTGGTGCTCGAAGCTCGCGTCTTCCGCGAAGCAGGAGAGCACCTGCGCCTCGTCGCCGGTGTTCAGGCCCCAGGCGTAGTAGGCGAACAGCTCCTGGATCTCCAGGCGGTCCTCGACGGGGATCTTGGGACGGGGCATGGCGCGGTCTCCCTTCACGCGGTAACGCGGTTGATGAAGCGGGCGAGCGGCGCGCCGAGCGCGGCGTCGTCCACGCCGACCGAGCCGATCCCGGAGATGTGGTTGTGCCCGGCGACCCAGACCAGGTTGGGCGTGCTGCGGTGCGCGATGAACCAGGCTTCGACCAGGCGGGCAGCCTGCGTCTGGAAGAACAGCGGGTCCCGTTCGGCGACCGAGAACAGCAGCGGGATCTCCGCCCGGGTCAGGGCGGCGAGTGTGTCGGTGTCCTCGGCTTGCGTGTCGCCGTAGTAGGCGCGCTCGAGGTCGCCGCGCTCGTCGAGCGGTACCCGGTAGAAGCCGGACAAGATGGCCGCGCCGCGCACGCCGTCGAGCGAGCCGCCGCCTTGGCCGGTGACGTAGGAGGCGACGTGCACCGCGCCCGCCGAGTTGCCCGCGACCACGATCCGGTCCGGGTCGCCGCCGTAGTCGGCGATGTTGTCCCTGATCCAGGCGACGGCGCTGGCCACGTCCTGAGCGCCGCAGGGCCAGGTGTGCTCCGGGGCGAGCCGGTAGGTGATCGTCACGCCGGCCCAGCCGTTGCGGACGGCCCACGCGCCGAGGAAGTCGTAGGCCGGGCTGCCGGGTACGTGCTTATCGCCGCCGACGAAGCCGCCGCCGTGCACGAAGACGAACACCGGCGCGCTGCGCTGCTCCCCCGACGTGTGCACGTCGAGGCGGTGCCGTTCGTGGTCGCCGTAGCGCAGGTCGCGGGCGATCTTCGGCGCGGTGTAGCCGTTCTTCTCGTGGTACGGCTTGAGTATTGCCCAGCTCCCCGCCACCAGGTCCGGGGTGATCTCCGAGTCGAGTGCGGTGAGCTGGGCGATCACGTCCGGCGGGAGTTGTTCCGTCACGGTGCCTTGTGCCTTTCTGGTTTCGGATACGCGGGGGGCTAGTAGAAAAAAGCGATCGTGCGGTACTCCACCGACTCGCGCGGGTTCGCGTCCGCCGCGTAGGGCGCCTCGAACGCTGTGTGCGGCACCCGCCACGCCACGCTGTGATCGCTGTCGTGCAACTTGAACAGCAGCGCCTCGTCCGCGGTCAGGTCGGGGAAGAACCACCAGCGGTGCTGCGGCGCCGGCGCGAAGATCGAGCCGGCCGGCATGGCGTCGGGGTCCTCGATCTCCGGGATGTCGCCGGCGTCGGGGAGCTGGTCCACGAACAACAGCAGGTTCGGCTCGCCCTCGGCGTCGTCGACGGAGCGGTAGTCGAGCAGCGCCAGCGGCCAGTCTTGCGGCGGCGGGCTGAACGTCCGCCATAGCGAGGTCATGATCGCCCGCTTGTACGGCTCGCCGCGCGGCGACGCGGCGGTCATCCGGTCGTCCGCGCGGCCTGGGTGCATGTCGACGTGCACGTCAGAGGCGGGCGGCTGCGCGCCGTCGAGCGCCTTGTTCGCCCGGCGGATCACCCAGCCGAGCGTGACCACCTCATCCGCGCCCGTCGCCTCCTTGACCAGGCCGGCCACCTCGGCGGTATAGGTGCCGTCGAGCTGTTCCTTGTCGCCGAAGTCGGTGACCGCGCTGCGGTGGCGCAGCAGGGTGAACCCGCTGCGGTCGAGCCCGAAGTCGTCCAGGTGCGGCCGCCCGTTGCTGATGGTGACCTCGGTCGGCGCGTACTGCGTGGTGGTCAGGTGGCCGCCGAGCGCGACGTAGAGCCGGTTGCGCGGGGAACCGGGGCGGAGATAGTTGAGCGTTGCCGTGACTGAGTCCGCGGCGTCGCCGGTGACACCATCCATGAGGTCAACTATGCGCCGCGGCCCGCGCCGGCTCCAGATGCGCGGGCACAGGCTAGCGGCCCTCGATTTGGCCCGTCGCCTGGGGGCCTGACGGATCATACGGAACGGTGGCGTGCGCGCCCGATACGATGGCGGAGCCATCGGGCGCGCATCGGGGGTACGGGGGGTCGTCCCCCCGGGAGAAAACTGCGCCGTGCTCCTACTCGACCGGGTCGATGGCCGGGCGGTGCGCCCGCGCGTACTCCGGCACCTGCACGGAGACCGCGGGGACGGGCGGCTCGAAGGCCGGGATCTCGCCCGGGCGGACCGGGGCGACGAGCGCGGAGCCGACCGCCGCCGGGTCGATGACGAGCGCGACCAGCTTGCTGTCGGCCTGCTGCTGCGCGCCGCCCGTGGTGACCGCCTCGGTCGCCCGGGCAGGCGCCTCGGTCACGTGCGGGGCGAGCAGCTGGTCCTCCGGCAGCGCCATCAGCGTCTCCGGCTGAACCCGGTGGTCGTAGACGAGCTCGTAGCTGATCTCGTCGCCGACGCTCACCCCGTCGGTCCGCGACCGGGAGGTCGACGTGGTGTGGCTGGTCTCCTCGGTCGTCGACCAGGACTTAGTGGTGGCGTCGCTCTCGTGGCGCGCGCTGAACCGGGTCCGGGTCTTCACGATGTCGATCGCGGGCTTGCCGCCCTTGCCGCCGACCTGAACGCTCGTTACGCGCTTGCCGCCACCGCCACCGCCACCGCCGCCGCCGCCGTTCCCGCCGCTTCGGCTGCCGCCGCCGTTCCCGCCGCTCCCCCAGCCGCCGCCGTTCCTGGCCGCGGAGCCCTTGCCCGACCCGCCTTCGCCTTCTTGGCCGCGGGACGGCTCGCGCCCGCGGCCGGCCGGCCGGTCCGCTCCGCCGCGGTCGTGGTCGCCGCCGCTGCGCGGCCCCGGCCGCGGGTGGTGGTCCTCGACGCGCACGTTGACCTGCGGCTCGTGCCGGGGCACCTCCGCCTCGGAGTACGCCTGGCCGGTGGTGGTGCCGACGGTGTGGGTGGTGGCACCGCCCTCGGTACGCCCCGAGGTGCGGGTGACCGAGTCGCTGGAGGTGCGGGTCCGCGACTGGCTCACGCTGTGCCGGTGGGCGAACCGCCCGGCGATGAAACGCCGCTCCAGGCCGAGGTGCTCGGCCGCGCGGACCGCCTCCGGCCTGGTCGCCAGCCGCATGAACGCGGTGTGGCGCGTGTCCAGGTGCCTGGCTGACTCCTCGGTCAGCCGGGAGAAGGCACGGACCAGCGGGACGTCATACCGCTCGCAGACCGCGGTGAGCCGTCCAAGGTGCCTGGCCGACTGCTCGTCCGCGCCCGCCAGGATGACGGCGGGCCGGACGGCGCCGCCGCCCGGGCCGCCAGCCGCGTCGCCCGCCGCGGAGACGGCCCGGGTGACCCACTGGATGACGAGGGCGGCGGTCAGGTCGGCGGCCACGTCGCGCGGCCCGTCGGCGAGTGACAGGCAGGTCAGCCTGGCCGGCGGGCGCGATCCCTGGTCGACGCCGAGCGCGGTGAGCGGTTCTACCACCGCCGCGAGCCTGACCAGGTTCCCCGCGACCTGGTTCCGGAAGCCGTCACCGAACAGAGCGCCGAGGCTCGCGCGCTCGCCCGGCGTCAGCGGCCCGCCCGGCGACGGCCCGTCAGCCGGCGCGGGCGCGTCGCTGAGCAGCATGGCCAGCGCCGCGTGCAGCCGCCCCATGGAGACGTCGGCGCCGAGCACCCCGGTGATCTTCTTGAGGATCATCAGGTCGGTGGCGCGCGCCGCGGCGGTCGCGCCCGCGTCGTCGGCGTGCACCACCTCGACGATCAGCGACGCGACCTGCTCGCCGGTCAGCCCGGCGAGCAGCGGGGTCCGCGCCAGGTCCCTGGGCAGCTGGTAATCCTGGCAAGACAGCCCGGCCCGGAGTGCGGCGGTCACCAGGCCGTCGGCCACCATGTCCTGCGACAGGTCGAGCACGATCACGGGCCCCTGCCCGAGCAGCTCCCAGCCGAGCCCGGTCACCATGTTCTGCCGTCCGAGGCCCGTACCGCCGAAGACGTCAAGCCGGGTGATCTCCTCGTGCGCGGCCACCTGGAGCCACCGCGGCTCGCCGGCGATCCGTTCCGCCTCGGACCGCGCCCACTGGGACTTGCCCTGCTCGTACTCGGCGAGCTCGGTCGCATGCGCCCGGGCGCGCAGCTCGGTCTCGATGCGCAGCCGGGCCGCGGCCCGCCGCCGGTTCAGGCCGAGCAGGACGACCGGCAGCAGGCAGGCCAGCGCGAGCCCGCCGGCCACCCACCACGCCCAGCGGATGCGGGCGACCGCGGCGACGAACCCGAACAGCACGAACGCGAACAGGCCGATGGCGATGAGCAGCCGCGACCACTGACCCCTGGCGTGCTGCGCGGCCGCCAGGGCCGCCACCTTCGCCGGGTCGGGAGGGGGCTCGGCGGGCGCGGGTCGCTCGAAGTCGCGCGGGCGCAGCCCGGGCTCGTTCGGAATCCAGCCAAGGTGCAGGCCCATAGGGCGAGACTAAAACCCGACGGGCGCAGGTTCAATTCGATGACGGCCGATGAAATTAGCCGAGCAACTTGCGCTGCTGCTCCATCTCGGAGTCCGGTATCCAGTTGCCGTGGAAGCCGATGGGCACCCGGTGGGGTATGTGGATGGTCGCCACCGGGCCCGCGGCGAGGTCCTGAGCGTGCAGGATGACCACGTCGGCGGTGCGCGTGGTCATGTCGCTGACGTACGTCATCAGCCAGCCGTCGTCCTCGGCCGAGTCCGGGGTGCGCGGCACGAACACGGCCTCCATGCCGAACCGGCCCGGCCCGTAGGCGTATACCTCCTTGGCGCTGTCCCTGGTTGGGGCGTCGAAGTCCCGCTTGATCAGCGTGGACATGCCCCCGTCCCGGCTGCTGAAGTAGCCGTACCTGAACTTGTCGCCAGTGATCCGCTCGTCCATCCGCGGCATCTCCTGCGGCTGGTCGTCGAGGATCTCGACCTTGGTCTTGCCGGTCTTCGGGTCGATGAGGAACAGGTTCAGCGTGCCCGGCTTCTCGCCGGGGCCGGTGTGGTCGGTGACGAACAGCTGGTCGTAGCTCGCGCCGATCAGCGCCACCTGGCCGTCCGGGCGGTCGTAGGCGCCGAGGATATGGAACACGGCCCAGCGCTCCACCTCCACGGAGACCGGCTCGCCGCCGGCGGGGTCGCGCGGGACAAGCACCCAGCGGGTCGGGTACTCGAAGTCCCACAGGAACGGGAAGTCGTAGCCCGCCGCCAGGAGCTCGTCGGCGTAGTTGACCGGCCCGTCGAGGAAGACCGCGTACCGCTGGGTGAGCGCGAAGTCGTGCACCACCGGACGTCCGGGCGTCGGCACGTCGACGGTCCGCCGAACCTTGCCCGAGGTATCGACTACCTGGTAGGAGACGTGCTGCCAGTCATGGTAGTAGCTCATACCGTGCAGCTCGCCGGAGCGCGGGTCGCGATGCGGGTGCCCGGTCCACGAGCCGTTGAGCGTCCCGCCGAAGTCGCTCTTGGCCAGGCACTCAAGCTCGTAGGACAGCTCCACGGGGAGCACGCCGGCCTCGGCGAACGCCCAGGTCTTGCCGGCGTGCGCGAAGGTGTGCGTGTTGACGATGTTGTCGGCGACGTACTGCGCGCCGCCGCCGAGCTGCCTCGGACCCGGCAGCGGGTCGATCCTCTTGGACCTGGCCACCTCGTCGTCGCGGACGAACCGGCTGCGGTACCACTCGGCCTTGCCGTCGCGGATGCGGACCCCGTGCACCATGCCGTTGCCGGTGAACCAGTTGTAGGTCACCGGGTCCTGCGGGTCGACCGGGTTCGGCCCGACCCGGAGCAGCCGGCCGTCCTCAAGCTCGGCCGGGATCGTCCCGGTGACCTTGAGGTCGTACTCGGTCACCTCACGGGCGACCGGCGCGAACGGGCCCTGAAGCCAGCTGTTGACGAACCCTTCCGGCGCCTCGGCCGCTGGCCTGGGCTGCGTCTCGGTCATTAGCTTCTCCTTCGGTGCAACCGGCACGGCGGCGCGCCCACGGTGACGTGGATCGCGGTCACCTGCTTGCCACCGAGCATCGCGCGCCGGAGGTGCCCTGTCATTAGGCGCACCCACCAGACTTTCGCCGGCGCTTAGACGATCCGTACAGTGGCTCTTCCGGGCTCCGCTCACGCTAGCCTTAGCGCCATCGATTCCATCGAATTCCGGCGCGCGCTCGGGCATTTCGCCACGGGCGTCACCGTGGTCACCTACGTGCCGGACGGCATTGACGAGTTCCGCGGGACCACCGTCAACTCGTTCACCTCGGTGTCGCTGCAGCCGCCGCTCGTGCTCGTCTCGCTCGGGCGGCAGACCCGCGCCGCCGCGGCGCTGCGGCCCGGGTCGGCGTTCGCGGTGAACGTGCTGCACCTCGGCCAGCGCGACCTCGCCATGCACTTCGCCGGGCGGCCGGACCCGGCGAGGCGGGTCGACTGGGAGGTGCGGGCCGGGGTGCCGCACCTGGCCGGCTGCGCCGCGTACTTCCGGTGCGTGGCGCGGGACGTGCACGACGCAGGCGACCACCTGCTCGTCGTCGGCCTGGTCGAGGAGTACCAGGCACACGGGCACCCCCCGTTGCTCTTCTACCGCGGGGCCTTTGAGCAGCTGCCGAGCACGGCCCACGGCCAGCCGGACGCCGAGAGCGAGCGCGACTTCATCGGCGACTTCCCCGAACTCTGGTAACCCGGCACTTTGGCAACATGATCATGCCCGCGGGCGGGGATAGCGGGCGGTCGATGGCGGCTGTGTGGCTGGTGGTATTGGAGAGGTTGACGTTAGTGGCCGCGGAAGGCTTCCTCTAGCCACCAGGAGGGCTGGCCCTTGGTGACCTTGGCGTCGATGAGCAGCGGGCGCTCCCTGGGGCCGGCCAGCCAGGAGCTGACGGCGGCGAGGTCGTCCGGAGCGCGGACCGTCGCGGCCTCGAAGCCGTAGCCGCGGGCGATCGCGGCGATGTCGGCCGGGGGAAAGACGACGTTGTCCACCGGGTGACCCTGGGGGCCGAAGTGGTGGACTTCCGCGCCGTAGGCCTCATCGTCGTAGACGACCACGATCAGGTCGGTGATGCCGAGGCGGACCGCCGTTTCCAGTTCGCTGGCGCCCATCAGGGCGCCGCCGTCGCCGAGGGCGGCGACCGTGAGCCGGTCGGGGCGGGCGATGGCGGCGCCGAGCGCGGTGGCCAGGCCCAGGCCGACCGACTGGAACGCCTGCGTGAAGACCAGGCCGTCCTCGTCGGGCACGCCGAGGAACATGGCCGGGTAGCCCATGAAGTTGCCCGAGTCGGTGGCCACGGTGCGCGTCGAGGGCAGCAGGTCGTCCAGGGCGATGGACAGGGTGCGGGGGTCGATCCGGCCGGCTTCGCTCTCCGGCTGGAACGGGACGTCCCGCCACCGGCCCTCGGCGGCCAGGCGCTTGGCGACCTCGGGGGTGCGGTAGCCCTGGGCGCGCTGGCCGCGTCGCTCGAGCTCGGCGCTGACCGCGCGGGCGGCGGTGGCCACGTCGCTCGGTACGCCGATGTCGACACGGTGCACCGCGCCGAGCGCCGCCGGGTTGGCGTCGACCTGGATGACGGTCGCGTCCCGGCCGATCAGGTCGCCGCGCCGGGTGGTCCACGGGGACAGGGCGCAGCCCCAGGCGATGACCAGGTCGGCGCCCGCGATCAGCTCGGCCGCCACCGGGGTGGCGAAGCCGCCGCTCACGTCGAGGCTGAACGGCTCACCGTGGAACAGGCCGCGGGAGACCGCGGAGGTGGCCAGGAGTGCACCCGCTCGTTCGGACAAATCCTTTAGCTCTTGCTTTGCCTGCCTGGCGCCTCGCCCGGCGATGAACACCGGGCGCTGCGCGCTAGCCAGCGCGTCGGCCAGGCCGACGGTCACCTCGGGGGCGGGCCACAGCCGCGGCCACACCCGGACCGGCGCCATCGGGACGTCGGTCAGCGACTGGGCCTGGACGTCGAGCGGCAGGCACAACAGCACCGCACGGCGCTCGATCAGCGCGGTGCGGTAGGCGCGGCGCAGGTCGTTGCGGACGGTGGAGGCGGCGGTGACCCGGTCCGGGATCATGCCGATCGCGGCGGCGAGCGCGGCCTGGTCGATGTGGAAGTTGGAAGACGGCTCGGTGACCTCGGCGGCGAGCGCGAGCAGCGGGGTGCGGGACTTGGCCGCCTCGGTGAGTCCGGTCAGGGCGTTGGTCAGGCCGGGGCCCTGATGGACGCTGAGCACGCCGACCTGGCCGGAGACCCGGGCGTACGCGTCGGCCATCACGGCCGCGCCGCCCTCGTGGCGAGCGGCGATAAACCGCGCGCCGTTCCTGGTCAGCGCGTTGGTGACGTGGAAGTTGCCGCTGCCGACGACGCCGAACACCGTGCGCACCCCGGCGTCCCGCGCGAGGGCGGTGCCGATCCACTCGGCGACGGACATCTCGGCCATGGCCATTGCGGCTCCCTTCCGGCGATCGACGACGACCGTACTTGCGGCGTCTGCCCGGCGTCAAACAGGCCCGGGGATTGACGGTCCTGATTCCACAGATCTATCATTTTGATATCATATTTCTGAAGAGGTCAGAAGGTGGTCTTCATGAGGCAGCGCACCGCCAGGCTCGGCCGGATCGGTTCCGCTGTGCTCGGCGTCGTCACCGTCGCGGGCGGGATCGTCACCGGGTGCAGTTCGGCGCCGCCGGCCCCGGTCACCAGCACGTTCGCCGGCGCGGCCCAGCCGTCCGGGTCGTGGCCCTATCCCAACGGCGACCTCGCCAACACGCGGGACGCCGCCGGCTCGCGGATCTCGGCGGCGAACGTCGGCACGCTGCGCGAGGCGTGGACGTTCAAGCTCACCGGCACCGCGGCCACCAGCGTGACCTACGCCGGCTCGCTCGCCGCCGCGCCGGTCGTGGTGAACGGCGTCGTGTACCTGCAGGACCTGTACGCCAACGTGTACGCGATCTCTCTGGCGACCGGGAAGCAGCTCTGGGAGTACTCGGTCAACGTCGCCGAGAAGAGCGGGCCAGGCCCGGACGGCGTGGCGGTCGCGGACGGCATCGTGTACGGGGACTCCTCGACCACGGTGTTCGCGCTCAACGCCGCCACCGGGAAGGTGGTGTGGAACGACACCAGCCTGCTGAACAGCGGCGAGGGCGCGTTCGAGATCCAGCCGCAGGTGTCCGGCGGGCGGGTGTACCTGGCCAGCGCGTACGGTTCGGGGCCCGGGGGCGGGGTGCTGCTCGCGCTTAACGCCGCCACCGGCGCGGCGCTGTGGCGGTTCAACACCGTGATCGGCGGCCAGCCCGCGGGCGTGACGGCACTCCCCGGCCTCGGGTCCGGCGGGGCCTGGGAGACGCCGCTGGTCGGCACGGACGGGTCGGTGACCTTCGGGATCGGGAACCCATACCAGTCAATCGGCGGGGCGATCGACCACCCGGCGCGCGACCTGTACACCGACAGCGAGGTCAACCTCGACGGGGCGACCGGCAAGCTGCGCTGGTACTACCAGGCCGTGCCGAACGACTTCAAGGACTGGGACATGCAGCTCTCGCCCATCGCCACGACGGTCAACGGCGTGCCCGCCGTCATCGGCGGCGGGAAGATGGGCGACGTCTACGCGATGAACGCCGCCACCGGCGCGCTGCTGTGGAAGACGCCGGTCGGCGCGCACGACGGGACCGACGACGACTCGCTGCTGCTGCTCGAGCACAAGCTCACCATCAAGCTGCCCTACACGTTCGAGCCCGGGGCGCTCGGCGGCATCCTCACCGACATGGCGGTCGCGGACGGCAGCGTGTACGTCGCGACGATCGACCTGGCGCTCAAGGCGACAACCATGAGCTCGGTGAACGGCGACGCCGCGGGCCCTGGCGGGGAGTCCGGTGACATCGAGGCGCTGAGCCTGGCCACCGGCAAGGTCGAATGGGACACGAAAGTCTCGACCCTGCCGCTCGGCGCGACCACGGTGTCGAACGACCTCGTGTTCACCACGCTGTTCGACGGCACGCTGCTCGCGCTGAACCGGGCGACCGGGGCGATCGTGTACCAGCACAAGCTGCCCACCTCGGCGAACTCGCCGATCGCGATCGCGGGCAACACGGTCCTCGTACCGGCGGGCGGGCCTAAGGCCCCGGTGACCGGCAGCCCGCAGCTGGTGGCGTACACCGTCTCCTGAGCCGCGGGGCCGGCCGGCGTACGGTGAGATCACCGGGCCGGTTCCCGACAGTGGAGACGGAGCGATGACTCGAATACGGCCAGCCGCCTGGCTCACGGCCGCGGTCGCATTGTTCCTGCTGGCCGTGGCCGGTTATGCCCTGCTCGTCCACGCGTACCCGCAGTACTACTGGAGGCAGATCGACACGGCCGTGTACCGTGATGGCGGCATCGCGGTGCGGAACCAGCCGGCGATGCTCTACGCGCTGCGGCTCGGGCCGGCGAAGCTGCCGTTCATCTACCCGCCGTTCGCCGCGCTCCTGCTGGCGGCGGGGAGCGGTGCGTCGTTCGCGGCCTGGCAGGTCGGGTTCGCTGTGCTCACGATCGGGCTGCTCCCGGTGGTGACGTACCTTTCCCTGGGACTCGCCGGGCGGCCCGCCGGCCTGGCCAGGGCGGCGGCGGCGTTCGCGATCGCCGCGGTGGGCCTCTGGCTGGAACCGGTCGCGATGACACTGTTTTTCGGGCAGCTCAACCTCGTGCTGCTGGCCCTGGTGGCTGGCGATCTCGCGCTGCCGGACCGGATCAAGGTCAAGGGCATCGGAATCGGGCTGGCGGCGGGGATTAAGCTCACGCCGTTGATCTTCATCCCGTACCTGCTCTGCACACGGCGGGTCAGGGCCGCGGCGGTCAGCGCGCTGACCTTCGCGGTCACGGCCGGACTTGGGTTCGCGCTGCTGCCGCACGCCTCCACCGCTTTCTGGCGCGAGCAGTTCACCCAGCTGGGCAGCAACCACTTCCACCTGGACAACCAGTCACTGAACGGCGTCATACTGCGCCTGACCCACGCAGGCCCCGACGCGCACGCGTACTGGCAGGTCGCAGCGGTCGTGGCCGGCCTCGCCGGGCTCGCCACCGCGATAGCGGCGAGCCGCCGCGGCCACGAGCTACTCGGCCTGGTCGCGTGCGCCGCGACCGGCCTGCTTGTATCCCCGATCAGCTGGTCGCACCACTATGTCTACGTGGTGCCGGCCCTTGTCCTCGCCGCGTGCGGGCCACGGCGCCTCGGCTACAGGATCCTCGGCGCCGCGCTGGTCGTGGGCTTGTTCGGCTGGTGGCCGCTGCCCATCGGCAGCCAGGGCGGCTACGACCCCAAGGCCCAGCTGCGGCCGCGCGGGCTGCTGCTTCTGGCGCCGAACGAGGGCAACAACGGGACGGTCGAGTTCACCTGGCGCGGGCTGGAGTTGATCGTCGGCAACTACTACGTGCTCACCCTGGTCGTGTTCGTCGCGGCCACCGCATGCGGCCTGATGCTGACCCGTCACCTCAGGCCTGAGCGCGCAGCCCCCGGCGGCGCAGGCCCACCGCCACCATCGCCAGCCCTACCAGGGCAATCACAGGGCCGGCCACCGCCCAGAACGTAACACCGGACATCGCGCTCCCGCCCAAGGCGCCCACCCCCTGGAGCGTGAAGATGACACCGGCCACCGTGATCAGCAGGCCCGCGCCGACGAGCAGAACCTTCTTCATGATGACTCCTCTTGCCTGGGCCCGCAGTGTGCTGGCCGTTTCCACCGGTCATCTCTAATACGGATAGGCGGCCGGAAAGGATCGGTGCCGAGACCCGCCACCATAGCCGGACTCAGGGTCCTGCATTGGCTCATGGGTGGTCGGCCCGGCCGGTCAGAGCCGGTTTAGCGCTGTTCGCATGCCGGTCTGTGCTTGTTTGCCGAGCCGATCGAAGGCAGGCCGCAGGAGCGGGGCAAGGAGACGGGACGGCCCGTGGAAGGTGAACTCGGCGGTATAGGTCACCTCGGTGCCGGCCTCGATCCTGCGAAAGGTCATGGTGTCGACGGCGGTGAGCGTCTTGTTCTGGCCGCGGAGCTGGATGCGCTCACCAGGGACGAACTCACTCACGATGTAGGTCAGCTGGGCCTGCCGGCCGAGGAATGTGGAGGTGTTGAGGTAGGTGGTGCCGACGCCGCCGTCGCCGTGCTGGTTCACGGTGGCCACGGTGCCCGGGTCCCACTCGGTTGTCGTGGTGAAGTCCGAGAGATAGCCGAACACCGCGTTCAGTGGCTTGTCGACGATGACGGTCTGCTGCAGTCTCATGGCGTCCTTCGGGTTCCTTAGCGCTGGATGAGGTGGTCGGGGGCGGGCGCGGGTCAGGTGAGTGAGGAGCGGGCCCACAGAGCGGTCCAGGAACGGGCAGGGACGAGGCGCGCGGCCTTCATCAGCAGGGCCATCCGGACGGGAAAGACGACCTCCGCGCGCTCGCGCTGCAGGCCGTCGCAGATGGATCGTGCGGCCTGATCGGCCCCGATGATGAACGGCATGGGGAAGCGGTTGCCGGCCGTGAGGTCGGTCCGCACGAAGCCGGGGCAGACGGTCGTGACCTGCACGCCGGTTCGGGCGAGGTGCACGCGCAGCGATTCCAGGAGGTTGATCTGGGCGGCCTTGGTCGCGCCGTAGGCCTCGGCGCCGGCCAGGCCGCGGTAGCCGGCCACCGAGGCGATGCCGGCTATGGTCCCGCTCCGCCGCCGCAGCATGCCGGGCAGCACGGCCGCGATGGAGTTGCTCATCCCGGTGAGGTTCACGCGGATGTGCTGGTCGAAGACCTCGGTGTCCCAGTTCGCCGGGTCCATCTGCTTCCAGTAGCCGGCCGACAGCACCGCGAGGTCGATCGGGCCCAGCTCCTCCTGGACTCGCGCCGCTGCCGCCGCGATGGAGGCGGCATCGGTGACGTCGGCGGGCAGGACGAGCATGTCCCCGCCCGCAACATCGTGGAGCTGCTCCTTGCGACGGGCAGAGATCGCGACGGTGGCGCCACGGCGTACGAGTTCGCGGGCCACGGCGGCGCCGATGCCGCTGGATCCGCCGACGACCCAGGCGACCTTGCCGTTCAGCTTCATGCCGGCCTCCTCTCCAGCTGAAGCTGGCTCACGCCGAGGTAGCCGCTGCGGAAGCCGGCCTCGCTGTAGGCAAGGTAGAACTCCCACATGCGGCGGAAGGTCTCGTCGAAGCCCTGGGCGTGGATGCGGGGCCACTGGTCGAGGAAGCGTTCTCGCCACAGGCGCAGGGTCCGGGCATAGTGCTCCCGGAGTTCGCGCTGCCGGGTCACGCGCAGGGTGGTGTGGGCCGCGAGAGTGTCGTCGACGGCCTGCAAGGACGGAATGATGCCGCCGGGGAAGATGTACTTCTGGATCCAGCCGAAGCTGCGCCGAGTGGCGAGGAAACGCTCGTGGTCCATGGTGATTGCCTGGATGGCGACCCGGCCGCCCGGAGCGAGGAGCCGGTCTAGGGCCACGAAGTAGGTTGGCCAGTAGGCCTCCCCGACGGCCTCGACCATCTCGACGCTCACGATGGCGTCGTACTCGCCTTCGACCTCGCGGTAGTCCTGCACTCGCACCTCGACGAGCCCGGCGAGGTCGGCGGATTGGACCCGCTCACGGGCTAGCCGCATCTGCTCGTGGGAGAGGGTGATCGTCGTGACGCGGGCACCTCGTTGCGCTGCGCGGATGGCAAGTGAGCCCCATCCGGTGCCGATCTCAAGCAGCCGGGTGCCGCTGCGTACGCCGGCGAGGTCGAGAAGCCCGTCGATCTTGCGCAACTGTGCTTCCTCGAGCCGGGTTGCGGTCTCCACCGGCTCGCTCTCGTCGAACCACGCCGAGGAGTAGGTCATCGTCGGATCCAGGAATGCGGCGAAGAGGTCGTTGCTCAAGTCGTAGTGAGCGGCGATGTTGCTCCGCGAACCATCAAGGGTGTTCTCTTGGTCACGGGGGACGCGCCGGTCGACGAAGACGCGCAGCCGCTGAAGGGCCGGAGAAATCATCGTGGTCAACCGAGAGGCGAAGGGCGTCAGCAGGTCGGCCAGGTCGGTGCCGGGGCCGGCCCGCCAGTCCCCGGCCATGTACGCCTCGCCGAACCCGATCTTCGCGTCGCGGCCCAGCCGGCCCAAGAACGCCGCCGGGCGAACGACCTGCAATTGCGGCAATGCCGGCGGTCCTGCTCCGAGCACTCGGCCGTCGGGGTAGGTCACGCGGACAGGGACCCTCCGTACGGCATGCTCGAAGACCGCCTGCGCGATGGCGGCTCGAAGCGGCGCCCGGGGCGGGGTGGCGGCGGTGGGCCACCTGATGGAGGTGGTGACGGTCATGATCAGACCCCTTCCTGTCGAATGTGGTGCGGGTGAGCGCGGACGGGCAGGCCACGAAGCCAGAGCCAGATGCCGTGCACCCGGATCAGGGCCGAGACCCGCTGGGTCATGAAGGGCTGGCGGATGAGCCGGCGGCCAAGGGCCAAGCGGGTGGCAGGCTCGGGGCGGCCACGGAAGGCCGCCGTGAACGCCACGGCATCGTGGTGCCGCAGCGTCACGGTCGTGGCGACAAGGTCCGGCCGCAGGGTGAACCGCAGTTCGTAGGTGCCGCTGACGTCGAAGAACGGGGACACGTAGAAGTCCTTGCCCGTCACCGCGACCCCCGCCGCATCCGGTCGCAGGAGGTAGGCGTGCCGCTCACCGTAGGTGTTGTGGACCTCCGCGACGACACACGCGAGGCTGCCGTCGCGGTCATAGCACCAGAAGACCGAGAGCGGGTCGAACACGTGGCCCAGGACCCGGGCGCCGGCCAGCATGAGCACCCGTCCCCCAGCACCGAGGTCGATGCCGCCAAGCGCCAGGTAGTTCTCGATGTTGCGCTTGATCGACAGGCCGGGGTCGCCGAGGTGGTCAGCGCTGCTGAAGTGCGCGAACGCCCGCAGGGGCCGGGGCTGGCGGGGGAGGCTGTCCAGGTCGACCAGCCACTGGTAGACGCGGTGCCGGAAAGCGTGCCGGACCGGTCCGGGACGCCGGTGCGTGACCTGGCCGACGACCAGGGCTGGCAGCGGGGGCAGCTGAGGGCGCGCGGGCGCCGTCGTGAGGAGCGAGTCCGCGCTCACCAGGTCACTCCGAAGTGCCGTGCCGCTTCCACGCCGGAGCGGCACCCGTCCTCGTGGAATCCCCACCCGTGGTAGGCGCCGGCGTACACGGTGCGGTCGGTGGCCAGTCGGCTTAGCCGTGACTGCGCGCGGACCGCTTCTGGCGTGTAAATCGGGTGCTCGTATTCCATCGTCGCGACGACGGAATCGGGGTCGAGACGTTCACGGTCGTTGAGCGTGACCAGGAGATCCTGCGCGGCCCGGTGCCCCTGGAGCCGGTTCATCCAGTACGTCACCACGGCGGGCTGGCCAGGCTGGTGACAGGACGTCATCCGGTAGTTCCAGCAGGCCCGGGCCCGCGCGGCGCCCGGCAGGACCGAGCTGTCGGTGTGCAGCACGGTGAGGTTGCGCGAGTAGCCGAACTGCTTGAGGGTACTGACCTCCTCGTTGCTCGGGTCGGCGAGCAGGCCCAGGGCCTGGTCGGCGTGGGTCGCGATGACGATGCGGTCCACGCGGGTGACCCGCCCGGTGACGTCCCGGATCCGGACGCCGTCCTCGCGCCGGGTGACGTCGGTGACGGCGTGGGCCGCGCGCACGTCCTTGAGCAGCCCGGCGAGCCGCTCGACGTAGACCCGGGATCCGCCCGCGACGGTGTACCACTGGGGTGACCCGCCGATCCGGAGCATGCCGTGCTGGTCGAGGAACCGGAACAGGTAGCGCGCCGGGTAGGCCAGCGCCGTCTCCCGCCCGGCGGACCACACGCACGAGACGACCGGAACGGCGTAGTGGGCGATGAAGTAGCCGCTGAACCCCTCCCGCTCCAGGAACTCGCCGTAGGTCGTGAGGTTCTCGTCGCCGGTGGTGCGCAGGAAGGCCGCCGCGCGCCGGTGGAACCGCCTGACCTGCCACAGCATCCGGAGGAACCGGGGGCTGACGAGGCGGCGCGGCTGGGCGAATACGCCGCGCAGCCCGCGGCCGCCGGCATACTGCAGCCCGCACTCCTCGCAGCGGACGCTCATGCTCATCTCGGCGGGCCGCACCTCGACGTCCAACTCGCCGAAGAGCTTGCGCAGCCAGGGGTAGGTGACGTCGTTGTGGACGATGAAGCCGCTGTCGACGGCGTGCCGCCGGCCATCCGAGTCGGTGACGTCGTGGGTGTGCGCGTGGCCGCCGAGCCGGTCCTCGGCTTCGAAGAGAGTGACGTCGTGGGTGCGGGCGAGCAGGTACGCCGCGGTCAGGCCGGAGACCCCCGCGCCGATCACGGCCACGGACGGCCGCCGTGCGCCCGCGGCTGTGCCGTGCTTCTGGGAGGCCGGGCTGATGGCGGTCGCCGGATCGTTGGCTCGGGAGCCCATGATGTCAACTTTCGTCTAGAGTTTGTCTAGGTATGACGATAGCTCTCGCAATCAACCTTGTCAAAGTTATGTCTAACTACTGTAGAGTGTTGACATGGACACTCCCACAGGCCCGTCGCTGTTGCGCATCGGTGAGCTGAGCAGGCGCCTCGGCGTAAGCGACCACGTCCTGCGGGCGTGGGAGAGCCGCTACGGCCTACTCAAGCCAGTGCGCTCAGCGGGCGGCTTCCGGTTGTATTCCGAGGCGGACGCGCTGCGGGTCCGCCAGATGCAGGCCCACCTGGCCCGCGGGCTGTCGGCCGCCGAGGCGGCGCAAGCTGCGCTCGGGGAGGACAGGGCCGGGGCGGACCTCAGGCAGCGCGCCGCGCCGACGGTGGCTGAGCTGGCCGGCGACCTCCGGCAGGCCCTCGACGCTTTCGACGAGCCAGCCGCGCAGGCGGTCCTTGACCGGCTCCTATCCGACCTCTCCCTGACGACGGTGCTCCGCGACGTGGTGCTGCCATATCTCACCGAACTCGGAGATCGCTGGGCGAGCGGAACGGCCAGCGTCGCCCAGGAGCACTTCGCCAGCAACCTTATCCGCGGGCGGCTCGCCGGGCTGGCCCGCGGCTGGGGCAACGGCCACGGCCCCCGTGCTGTCCTCGCCTGCCCCCCCGGCGAGCTTCACGACCTAGCGCTGATGGCCTTCGGCATCGTGCTCAACCGCAACGGGTGGAGGATCGACTACCTCGGGATGAGCACCCCGGTCGAGGAGCTGACCCGAACAGTCGGCGCCAGGCACCCAGACCTCGTCGTCGTGGCCGCGACCCTGCCAGAGAACCTCGCGCCCCACGCCACCGAGCTCACCGAGCTCGCCAAGCACGCCCCGCTCGCCCTGGCCGGACCCGGCGCCACACCAGAGGTTGCCGCCGCCGCTGGCGCCCTGCTGCTGACCGGCGACCCAGTCACCGAAGCCGAGAATATCGAGTGGCCGCGGTGAAGGAAGTCCTGGCGCTCTCAGGTCGCGGTCGTCGGGTTCGATGCCTCCTGCCCCGCTCTGCGTGCTCTGCGCCCTGGGCGCGGGTGCCGGCCAGGCGCTTGGCCCGGCCGGCGGACCGGTGCGGGCCGGGTTTACTGCGGGGGGCCGGCGGTCAGGTGGATGCTGCTGGTGGCGGTCTGCCCGGCGGGGCTGACCCAGGTGAGGGAGATCGTGTCGCCGGGCCGGTAGCGGGCCAGCACACTGGTCAGGTTCGCGGGTGATCCGGCCGGGTGGCCGCCGACCGCGGTGATGACCGAGCCAGCGGTGATCCCGGCCTGCGCGGCGGGGCTGCCGCAGATCACGCCGTCGATCAGGGTGCCCGAGCTGGCCGGGGCGATCGAGGCGGGCACGGCCAGGCTGGCGTTGCCGGTGTAGCAGGCCGGGGCGGCCGGGCTGCCGAACCCGAACCCGTTGAACCCGCCGAAGCCGCCGAACCCGTCGCCGAATCCGCTGGACTGTTCCTGCTGCTGGGCCTGGGCCTGCGGGTCGCTGCTTGTCCCGGTGGCAGTGAAGATCCCCAGGAACGGCGGGTAACCGATCGTGATCACGCCGCTGGCGTGCCCGGCGGCGATCTGCCGCGCGACGGCCAGCGCGGTGTTGACCGGGATGGCGAACCCGGCGGCGGGCTGCTGCTGGGTGAGGCTGACGCTGTTCCCGGCAGTGTCCATGCCGATCACCTGCCCGGCCGCGTTCGCCAGCGGCCCGCCGGAGTCGCCGGCGACGATGCCGGCGTTGACCTCGATCATGCCGTGCAGGGTCTCGGTGCTGACCGTGCCGCCCTGGTCGGCGGCGGTGATGGACTGGTTCAGGCCGGTGACCTGCCCGGCGGCCGGGATGATGGTGCCCTGGCCCTCGGCGTTGCCCAGCGCGACCACCGGCTGCCCGGCCTTGACCGCGGCGGAGTTGCCGACCGGGACGGTGCGCAGCCCGGAGGCGCCCTGCAGCCGGATCAGCGCGATGTCGCCCGCCTTGTCGTAGCCGACCACGGTCGCGGGGTAGGTCTTGCCGGTGGCGGTCACGGTGGCGGTGATCTTGGTCGCGCCGGCGATGACGTGGTTGTTGGTCAGCACCAGGCCGTCGGCGTTGATCACCATCCCGGTGCCGGCGGCGGCCGCGCCGTTGTACTGCTGGGTGGTGTCGATGACCACCAGGCCGGGCTCGACCTTGTTCACGACCTGCTGCTCGCCGCCGCCCTGGCTGCCGCCGGAGGACGGGGCGGCCGGGGACGGCACCGCGGCGGCGCCGGGCAGCGGCGGCGCGGCGGCGCTGCTTGCGGCGGGATGATCAAGGGAGATGGTCACCCCGACAGCCGCCCCGGCCGCCAGGACCGCGACGGCCAGGTGCGTGAGCACGCTGGTGCCGCGCCGCCGGCGCGGCCGGTAACCGCCGCCGGGCCCGGAGACGGCAAGCCCGATGCCGTCTCCGTAAGACTCGTATCCGTTTCCTTTCCGCATCTGAGATCACGCTCACTTCGCAGTGCTCGCAAGGTTGCCGGAACGCCCGGGGCTTATGCCCCGTGCGATTGCATGATGACGCCAAAACCTGAAGATCTCCTTAGCAATCACTGGGTATTTTCATAGCACTTCCTGACCGTTCTGAGCTGGCTGGCCGGGAAGGATCTCCAGGAGCGGCGGCCCTGCGACGTGGTGCCCCAGCTGGCGGGGGCCAAGGACCTGCCGGGGCGGGTGCCGGGAAAGACAAGTGGCGGGGCTCCCCGCCAGGGAGCCCCGCCGTGCGCCGGGCGCTGCACCCGGCCCTTCCTTGTCTTGACCTGCCTGTCCTCCTTCCGTTGCCGGGACGGGGCTGCTATCGGGCGTCCGGCTGCTCAGCGGCCGGGCGCGGCGGCCGGGCAAGCCGGCCCTGGGCGCGCCGGGGGTGAGCGCTGACGGCACCGGGCCGGCGCGGCTAGGGGGAACAGGAGGACGGCCGGGCCTGGCCCGGGCCGCCGGGAGGGCGGCGGCGGGGTGCCGGGCAGGGGCGGGACCCGGGGTGGCGCCGGGGGCGGCGGCGCGGGCGGCTCACCGAAGGAGGCAGCGACGATCTCGGCGAACTCCGCGTCCACCCACTGCTGGTCCGCGTAGACGGCATCCGCGAATGCCGCGGCTGCCTCACGGGCTGTCCGGCTCATGCCGATCACCCTCCCGGGAACCTGTCGGAGCGTTTCTGGGTCAATGACCGATACACTTTTTATGTAGCACCGGATGAATGAAACTGTCAAGTCCAGTTGGAGGTTTCTCCTCGCGCCGGGCCGGGCGGCCGGGACGGCTAGCCTGCTTCGCTGGGGCCGGGCGGGGTTTCGCCGTCAAGCAGTTCCCGCAGCCGCGCTACTTCGGTCTGCAGCTGGCGGGTTTCCTCCTGCATGAGCAGGACCCGGCGGATGCCGGCCAGGTTCAGCCCGTCGGCGGTCAGGGCACAGATCTCGGCCAGCCGGTCGATGTCGCGGGAAGAGTAGCGGCGGGTGCCGCCGGCGCTGCGGGCGGGGTCGATCAGCCCTTCCCGCTCGTAGATCCGCAGTGTCTGCGGGTGCAGCCCGGCGAGCTCGGCGGCTACGGAGATGCTGAACAGCCCCCGGTCCGCGTCCGCCCACCCCGGGCTCACCACGGCCGGCCCCGGCGGTAGCGCAGCAGCAGCTCCGCCAGCAGCGCGAGCCGCACGTCCTCCTCATCCCAGGCGCCCGCCCGGGGCACCGGGCCGGGGCCGCCTTCCACCCGGACCGGCCCGGCCGCCAGCGGCGGCCCGGAGGCCCCGGCCGGCGGCGCGGTGCCGCCCGCCGCGCGGGATCCGGGCGCGGCGGGCGAGTGCCGTACCGTGATCCGTACCCGGCCTGGGTGATGCCCAGGGTCCAGGCCCCGGTCGTAGGCGGCCCGGCGGCTCGGGTCGCCGAGCACCTGCCAGGCCTCGGCCAGGGCGCGGAACCGGGCCGGCGCGCCGTCGTCGCCGTGGCGCGCGTCGGGATGCTCGTCCCGCGCCCGGCGCCGCCAGGCCAGCGCGATCTCCTCCCGGGAGGCGTCCCTCGCCACCCCGAGCAGCTGGTACAGGTCCCGGGGCGGCTCCCGGGGGCCGTCAGCGGCCATCACATCACCGTCCCTTCCGACGCACGGCTGCGCACACAGGTTTCCTCCAGTATGCGCCAGGAGAAAACCTGAGTCGAGTCTTGTCAGATAACTCGCTGCCGTGCTATAAAGATCCCGTGAGCGTGACAGACACCCGACACGGCAAGGAGGCACCAGCCATGCTCATGCGCACCGACCCGTTCCGCGAGCTGGACCGGTTCACCCAGCAGGTCTTCGGCACCGCCGCCCGGCCGGCCGCGATGCCGATGGACGCCTACCGCCTAGGCGACAGCTTCTACATCCACCTGGACCTGCCCGGCATCTCCGCGGACTCGATCAGCCTGACGGTCGAGCAGAACGTGCTCACCGTCCGCGCCGAGCGCGATCCGGTGAAGACCGACGGCGCCGAGCTCCTGATCGCCGAACGGCCCTACGGCACCTACACCCGGCAGGTCTTCCTCGGCGAGACCCTCGACGCCGACAAGATCGCCGCCGACTACGCGGCCGGCGTGCTCACCCTGACCATCCCGGTCCGCGAGAGCGCCAAGCCCCGCAACATCCAGGTCACAAGCAGCGACACCAACCAGGCCGTCACCGCCTGAGATTGCCCGCAGCGCCGTCGGGGGCGCCCTGCTGGCGCGGGGCGCCCCCGATGAACTGCCATGCAACTGCGTGACGCGGGCGACCTCACCTGCGGCCGCGTGGCCGGCGGCACGGGTTCACCGGTCCTTACGGCTACGAGAGTGCGTGATCCGTTCGGCGGCGAGCCGGGCGGACACCAAGACCATGGGCACGCCGACGCCCGGCCGGGTCCCGGAACCGACGAACACTACATTGTCGAGCCCGGGGGCGAGGTTGCCGGGCCGGAGCGGGCCTGACTGGCCGAAGGTGTGCGCGGCGGCGAACGGCGTGCCGGCCGCCATTCCCGCCTGAGCCCAGTCCGCCGGAGTGACCACCTGCCGCACGCGTACGGCCTCCCCCAGCCCCGGGTAGCCGCGGTCGGCCAGGATCCGCAGCAGGTCGTCGGCGTAGGCCTGGCCAAAGCGCGGCCAGTCGGGCCCCGCCTGCAGGTTGGGGACCGGGGCGAGCACGTAGTAGACCTCGCCGCCGGGGGGCGCGAGGCCAGGATCGGTGCGGGTGGGATTGGTGACCAGCAGCGATGGGTCGGCCATGACCTGGCCTCGCCGGGTGATGTCGTCGAAGGTGGCGTTCCAGGCTTGCCCGAAGTGAATGTTGTGGTGGCTCGCGTCGGGATAGGCTGCCCCGGCTCCCAGGTGCATGACGACGCACGAGGGGGAGTAGCGCAACCGGCGCCGCAACGGCCGGTTTAGCAGGTCGCGGCAGGCCACCGGCAGGTCGGGATTGAGCACCACGACGTCGGCGGGGATGCGTTCGCCGTCCCGGGTGCGCACGACGCGGGCCCGTGACCCGCTGATCTCCACGCTCGTTACCTCTCGGCCGTAGTCGAGCCGCACCCCGCGCTTGACGGCGGCCGCCGCAAGTGCCTCGGCGACCGCGTGCATCCCGCCGCGCGGGTAGTAGACGCCCGCGACCGTGTCCATATAGGCGATGACCGCGTACAGGGCGCGGGCGCGGTGCGGCGGCAGTCCGGCGTAGAGCGACTGGAAGGAGAACACCCGCTGGGTACGCGGGTCGTCAAGGAACTGGGAGACCTTGGCGGACAGCCGGCGGAACGCGCCGCAGGCGGCCAGCCGGGCCAGGTCCGCGCTGACCAGGTCCCACGGGTGGTCGAAGTCGCGGTCGATGAACTGCTTCCACTCTAGCCGGTACAGCTTGCGCGTGTAATCGACGAAGCGCAGGTAGCCGTCGGCCTCACGCGGCCCGCACAGGCGCGCGATCTCCGCGGCCGTATCTGCCGTGCTCGCCCGGATGTCCAGCCTCGACCCGTCGGCGAAGTGCGCGCGGTAGGCCGGGTCCAGCCGGACGAGGTCGAGCCAGTCCGACATCCGCTCACCGGCTGCGGCCAGGGTTTCCTCAAGCAGGTCCGGCATGGTCAGCACGGTGGGTCCGGTGTCGAACCGGTACCCGTCCACGGTGAGCTGGCCCATTCGGCCGCCCGGGCCGTCCGCTCGCTCAAGCACGGTCACCTGCCGTCCGGCGCCGGCTAGCCGCAGCGCGCAGGCGAGGCCGCCGAGCCCCGCACCCACGATGACCACGTTCTCGGTAGGTCCGGTAACGTTCTGCATTGGTTTAGCTCCGCTCGGTAACGTGTCGCCTACGGTACCTGCCACCCGATTACCTGGCCACTTGCGCCTGGCTACATCAGCAACGTTTGAATCGAAATGTGCGTCGTTTTGAACTTTTGGCCTGCGGGCGCCACGACCCGTTCTCGCCGAGGTTCAAGCACTGACTCCGCTAGGGGACCTCATGACCCGCTCCATGCCGCCGGACGCCGCACTGGACGCCGCGTACGCGAGCTGCCGTGACCTGCACCGTACGCATGGCCGCAGCTATTACCTGGCCACCAGGCTGCTGCCGCCCTGGAAGCGCAGGCACGTGCACGCCCTGTACGGCTTCACCCGCTGGACCGACGACATCGTCGACGCGGGTGCTGACGCGCGAACCCCACTCCCGGGAGCGGACCGCGGCCGCCGGCTCGATGCGTGGGCAGGCCGGTTCTACGCCCTGCTCGATGGCGGGGAAGACCCGGCCGATCCGATCCTGCGCGCCGTGCGGCACACCATCGCCATCTTCGGCCTGTCCCGGGCCGACTTCGCCGCGTTCTTCGCCAGCATGCGCATGGACCTGGATGTCCGCTCTTACGCTAACTACGGCTCCCTGCTCGAGTACATGGAGGGGTCCGCGGCCGTGATCGGCACGATGATGCTGCCGATCCTGCTGGCTCCCGACGACGGGCGAGGGCCGGTGCCCGCGGCGGTGACCGCCGCGGCGCGCGAGCCGGCCCGTCAGCTCGGCCTGGCTTTCCAGCTCACTAACTTCATCCGTGACATCGCGGAGGACCTGGATCGCGGCCGGGTGTACTTGCCCGCTGCGGACCTCGCGCAGTTCGGGGTGCACCGGGACGATCTCGCGGCACCGTCGGCGAGCCCGGCCGTGCGCCGCCTGGTCGCCTTCGAGATCGAGCGGGCGCGCGCCCACTATCGCGACGCCCGGCCGGGCCTGACGATGCTGCCGGCGAGGTCTCGCCGCTGCGTCCGGCTGGCAGGCGTCGTCTACGGCGGGATCCTCGACCACATCGAGCGAGCCGGCTGCGACGTCCTCGCCGGGCGCGCCGTCGTCCCGCGGCGGCAGCGGGCGGCCGCGGTGCTGCGGGAACTGGCAAGGCCAGCATGAGCGTCAGCGCGTACCAGTCAGGTGCCGTCCTGGCGCCTGCCGACGTCACCTTCGTCACGGGTGAGCTCCGGCCGTACCTGGCGGACCTTCTTGCCCGCGAACAGGCCGCTTGGCAGGAGCATGACGCGCCATGGTGGGACCCGCCCGAGACGCTCGCGGGCTACCTCGACGGCGGCAAGGCGCTGCGGCCGCGGTTTTGCTACTGGGGCCATGCCATCGCCGGGCAGGGCACTGACCCCCTGCTGCTGCAGGCAAGCGCGGCGCTGGAACTGCTGCACGCCTTCGCCCTCATTCACGACGACCTCATGGACGACTCCGACACCCGCCGGGGCCGGCCCGCGCTGCACCGTGAATTCAGCTGGCAGCATCGTCGGCAGGGCTGGGCAGGGAACCCGGACAGCTACGGCCGCGCCGTGGCGATGCTCACCGGCGACCTTGCATTCGCCGTGGCTGGCCGGCTCGCCTCCGCGCTGCCCGCGCCGGCGCTGTCGGTGTGGCGCCGGATGGTCGACGAACTGGTCCTCGGTCAGTTCCTCGACTTGGCCGGGGCCGCGCGGCGAGACCGCTCCGTCGAGGTGGCGCGCGCCACCACGTTGCTGAAGTCGGGGCGGTACACGGTAACCGGACCGCTGAGCCTCGGCGCCGCGCTCGCTGGCCCGCCCGAGCTGCCACCTGACCTGTCGCGCTACGGCGACCTGGTCGGTGAGGCATTCCAGCTCAGCGACGACCTGCTTGGCGTCTTCGGCGACCCGCAGCGGACCGGCAAGCCGGCTGGCGAAGACCTCGCGTCAGGCAAGCCGACCCAGCTCCTCGCCTATGCCGCGGACATGCTGCCACCGCGCGGGCAGGCGTTGCTTGCCCGGGCCGGCACTCCCGCTTTCAGCCGCGCGGACGTCGCCGAGCTGACGGCTGAGCTCAGCGAGTGCGGGGCACGGGCGCGCGTCGAGCGCCAGGTCCGCCGCAACGTCGAGGCCGCCTGCGCGCTCGTCGGCCGAGCCGCGCTGCCGCCGCGCGTCACGGCCGCCCTGCAGGGGCTGGCCCTGGCCGCCACGGACCGGCAGCAATGACCGCCATGGTGGCAGTGTCCAGGCTGGTGGGGCGGATGGCGGGAATGCGCCCGTACCTGGCGAGCGCCCCGGCGCCCCCGGGCGACCTGGTTCCGGGCCGCTCGCGGGTCGTGGTCGTCGGTGGCGGCATCGCCGGGGCGTGCGCCGCCGTGGTCCTCGCCGAGCGCGGCATTCCCGTCGTGGTCTGCGAAGCCGCCGACTGGCTCGGCGGGCGGCTCGGCGCGCACCCGCGCACCCTTCCCGACGGGACCGTGCAGTGGGTCGACCACGGGTTCCACGGCTTCTTCCGCCAGTACTACAACTGGCGGCAGGTCCTGCGCCGGGTCAGTCCCGGCCCGGCGCCGCTGCTGCATCCGCTCGGCAGCTACCCGGTCATCTCCGCCCGCTGGCCGGATGAGGAATTCGACCGGCTTCCCCCTGCCCCGCCGCTGAGCATCCTCGCGCTCACCCTCCGCTCGCCCAGCCTGCGACTGCGCGAACTGGCCCGCGCCGATCAGGCCGTCGGCCTCAGCCTGCTCGGGTTCGACGCCGACCAGACCTACGCGCACCTCGACCACCTCAGCGCCGAGCAACTGCTGTCCGCGCTGCGGCTGCCGGAACGTGCCCGGGTGATGCTGTTCAACGTCTTCGCGCACTCGTTCTTCAATGACGCCGCCTCGATGTCAGCCGCCGAGCTGGTGGCGATGTTCCACTTCTATTTCCTCGCCAACCCCGAGGGCCTCGGCATGGACGCGCCGCATGCCGACTATGAAACCGCCATCTGGGCGCCGCTGCGCCGCTACCTCGAACAGCGAGGAGCGGAGATCAGGACCGGCACCCCGGTCACCGCGCTCGTCCGTGACCGGGCCGGGCACTGGCTCGTCCGCACCGGCGCCGGCGACACGCTGACCGCCGAGGATGTGGTGCTGGCCACCGATGCCGGGTCGGCCGCACGGATCCTTGCCGCCTCACCCCTCGCCATGTCCGGTGACCACCGGCTCGCCGCCGTCGCCGCCCAGCCGCGGACCGGGCCGCCGTACGCGGTGGCGCGGTACTGGCTGGAGGGCGACGTCCGCCCGGAACGCGCGCAGTTCACCAGCATCGCAGACCCGGGCGTGCTCGATTCCGTCACGCTCTACCACCGCTTTGAGGCCGAAGCGCGCCGCTGGCATGAGCGCACAGGGGGGTCGGTGGTCGAACTACACGCCTACGCCTGCCCCGCTGGCGCCGACGCCGCCAGCCTCGGCGCCACAATGCTGGCCGAGCTCGGCCGCCTGTGGCCGGAGGTCGGGCGGCTGCGCCAGGTTGACCAGTACTGCAAGGTCGGAACCGACGCGGCCGGGTTCCCGGTCGGCGGCCACGCGATCACCCCCGGCGTGCGCACCACCGTCCCCGGGCTAACCCTGGCCGGGGACTGGGTCGCCACGCCGTTCCCCTCCGCGCTGATGGAACGCGCGGCCGCCACCGGCATCGGCGCTGCCAACGCCATCCTCGCCGCGCGCGGGTACCGCACCGAGCCGGTATGGTCGGTGCCGCCCCGAGGTATCCTGGCCCGCCGGTGGACCGCGGCGATGCGGCGGCAGTCGGCCCAGCCAGCCCAGCCAGCCCAGCCAGCCGGCGCGCGGTGAGCGACGCCGTGGATGCCTGGCAGTACCTGCTGGTACTCGGGTCTTGCCTCATCGTGACGTTGCCGCTCGAGGTCATCGGCGGGGCCCGGGTGTACCGGCGCCCGAAGGCGCTCCTCGCCACCATCGTTCCGGTCGTGGCTATCTTCGCCGGGTGGGACCTGATCGCGGTGCATCACGGGGACTGGTGGTTCAGCGCGCGGTACACCCTGCGGCCGCGGCTGGCGGGCTTGCCGGTCGAGGAGTGGCTGTTCTTCCTCGTCGTCCCGGTCTGCTCGCTGCTCGCCTACGAGGTACTCGGCCGCGGGGCCCGCGGCTTCAAGTGGCGGAACGGCAGGGGGGCAGGCCGATGACTGGCGACTACACCATCGGCGCGATCTGCGCCCCGGTCGCGGTCGTGGCCGTGGAGCTCACCGTCCTGCGCACCGGGATCCTGCGCCGCCCCAGGTTCTGGGTCACGATCGCGATCACCCTCGCGTTCCAGGTGGCGGTGGACGGCTGGCTCACCAAGCTGTCCGCGCCGATCGTCGCCTACCGCCCGGGGGACATCTCCGGGGTGCGGTGGCCGTGGGACATCCCGGTGGAGGACTTCGGGTTCGGGTTCGCCATGATCACCTTGACGCTGGCCGCGTGGGAGTGGATCCTGCGGCGCGAACGGGCCGCACGTCCCGCGGAGCCGGGTCATGAGTGAGGCGGGCCGCTCGGCGATGCTCGCCGCGCTGCGGATGACGGTTCGCGGCGGTCTGGCCGACGTGTGGGTGCGCGGCCGCCTGCCGGCCGGCCCGGTGGTCTGGGCCGCCAACCACCATAGCTGGTGGGATCCGTTCATCGCCGGCACGCTGCTGACCGCTGCCGGGCACCGGATGGTCATGCTGGCCGATGTGGCCAACGTGCAGCGGTACCGGTTCGCCCGCCGCATCGGCGTAGTGGGCACCGACGAACTGCGCACCGCCCTGGCCGCGGCGCGCGGCGGCGCCACGCTCGTCATCTATCCGGAGGGCCGGCTGCTTCCCGCCGGGCCGCCGGGCCCGCTTGCCCCGGGTGCGGCCTGGGCCGCGGCGCGGGCGCCCGCCCGGCTGTGCTCGGTGTCGGTGCGGGTCCTGATACGCGGCCGCCAGTACCCGGAGGCCTACGTGGTATTCAGCGAGGTCGACGCCCGCGGGCCGCTGCCCGAGGTCACCGGGCGGCTGCGCGAGCGGCTGCGCGAGGACCTGGCCGGCGTGGACCGGCTGTGCGGGCACGCCGACCCCCGCCAGCCGCTGCCCGGATTCACCCGGGTGGTGCGCGGACGGCGAAGCTGGGACGAGCGCGTGGACGCCGCCCGCCAATGGCTGCCATGGCCAGTGCACTAGCCCGCGCGGTCGTCGCCTTCCACGCCGTCAAGCTGGCGGGCGTGGCGGCCAACCTCGTCATGTTTCCCGTGCTGCGGCCGCCCGGTGACCGCTGGCCGGGGCACGCCGGGAAGCCGGGCACCTCGCTGCTGGTGCCGGCCCGTGACGAGGGCCAGCGGCTGCCCGCCGCCCTGGCCGGGCTGCTCGCCCAGGACGTCACCGAGATCATCGTGCTCAACGACCAGTCCAGCGACGACACCGCCGCCGTAGTGCGCCGCGCCGCCAGGGCCGACCCGCGGCTGCGGCTACTGCCCGGTACGCCGCTCCCGCCCGGATGGACCGGCAAGAACTGGTCCTGCCACCAGCTCGCCGCGGCGGCGCGCGGCGACGTCCTGCTGTTCTGCGACGCCGACGTGACGCTGGCACCCGGGGCAGTGGACGCGTGCTTGGCGCAGATGCGCGCGCAGGATGCCGACGTGTTCTCGGTGTTCCCCCGCCAGCACACCGTAACGCTGGGCGAACGGCTGCTGGTGCCGTTGATCGACGACGTGCTGCTGGCGTTCCTGCCCCATCGGCTGCTGCGCTTGCCGGTGCCGTCGGCGGCGACGGCCAACGGGCAGCTGCTCATGTTCCGGCGACGTGCCTACGACGCGCTCGGCGGGCACGCCGCCGTAGCCGGCGCACTCAACGAGGACCTCGCACTGGCCCGGCGCGCCCGCCGCACGGGACTTCGCCTCGGCCTGGCCCTCGGTGGCGACCTGGTCAGCGCGCGCATGTACTGCGGGTACCGGGAGTCGGTGCGCGGGTTTGGCAAGAGCCTGCGGGCCGCTCACAGCGGTCACGACAGCGCGCTTGCGCTGACCGCTGGGTGGCACCTGCTCGCCTACACGGTGCCGTGGCTGGCCTGGCGCCGCAACCGGGCGTGGCGGACCGCGGCGGTCCTCGGGCTTGCGCAACGGATGCTGGTCAACGTGAAGACAGGCCGGGGCGCCCCGGGAGAGGCAGCGCTCGTCCCGGTCACGCCGCTCGCGGCACTGCCTGTGTACGCGCTGGCGTTCCGGCGGGACGCCCGGTGGAAAGGCCGCTGCTACCCCGACCCGAAGCATGCCCCGGTACCTGGCGGGCACCGGTGACGAGCACCGCCCCGCCGCCACGCGGACTTTGTGACCAGCGGCACGGCCGTGCGGAGCCGCCGCGCCTGCCAGAGCCGCCCGGCCTGCCGCTTCTCGGCCACCTGTGGCAATGGACGGCCGGCCCGCTGCGGCTGCTCGAAGACGGCGCCCGCACCGGCCCGGTCTTCCGGCTCAGGCTGTGGCGGCCCGCCCTCGTCGGCTACAGTCCGGAATGGAACCGCGCCATCTTGTCCGACGTGGCCACCTTCCGCAGCCGTGGCAGCCTGAGCGGGCTGAGCCCGTACCTGGCCGGCGGGATCGTGCACACCGACGCCCCGCAGCACCGCGAGCGCCGGCGCAGCCTGAGCCCGCACTTCAGCGCGCGCGCCCTCGCCGCCCTGGAAGGTCAGCTGGCCGCGGTAGCGCAAGCCAGACGGCCGAGCGGCGATTTCGAGGCCCTCAGCTGGGCAGCCGCGGTCGTCCAGGACATGCTCAACGTCGCGCTCTTCGGCGGGGCGCTGCCCACTGGCCTGCTGAGCCGGTTCCTGCGGCCGCTGCACCGCGGCCTGCCGGTGCCCATGCTGCCGCGCCCCTTGGTGTTCCGCCACGTGGAGGCCGCCATCGCCGCGGCGCTCGCCGACCCCGCCCCCGGCAGCATCACCGCCCGCCTTGCCGGGGCCGCCTGCGATGCCCAGCCTCATGGATGCCGCCCGGCTGACCTGGAGATGGTCGAGGACCTGCGGGTCGCGCTGGCCGCCGGGTACGACACCACCAGCCACTCGCTGGCGTGGGCAGTCTGGCACCTCGCCGACCACCCGCTGTGGCGCGACCGGCAGGCCCTGCCACAGTTCATCGATGAGATCCTGCGGCGCTACCCGGCGGGCTGGCTCGGCAGCCGGGTCGCCGCCCGGGACTGCACTGCCGGGGGCGCCGAGATCCCCGCGGGCACGCTGGTGCTCTACTCGCCCTACCTCACCCATCACGATCCCGGGCTGTGGGACGACCCGCACGTCATCCGGCCGGAGCGGCTCGCCTCCAGCCGCCCGGCCTGGTCCTACCTGCCGTTCGCCGCGGGACCGCGCACCTGCCTCGGCGCGCACCTGGCCCGCCTCATCCTGCGCACCGCGCTCACCCCGCTGTGCCACGGCGACCTAGCCCAGGCAGGCGGCAACCCTGCGGTCGCGGTCGGCATCACGCTGCGCCCGCGCGGCCCGCTCCGCATGCGCGCCCGCTTAGCCAGTGAGCCACCGCTGCCCGCATCCCTCGTAACCGCCCTTCCAGCTCCCGCACGTGCTGGCGCGTGGAGTCGGCCATGGCGGTGATGAACCGGACGATGACCTGGAGCTCGTCGTCGGTAAAGCCGTCAAGTATGGCGTGCGCGCGGTCGCCGAGCGAGCCGAAGAAGGCCATGCCGGTGGCCCGGCCCTGGTCGGTGTAGCGGAGGTGCACGACCCGGTTGTCGGCGGGGTGATCGCGGGAGCGGCGGATGTGGCCGGCCTGCTCAAGGCGGTCGATGACCAGGCTGGCGCCGCCGGATGACAGGCCGAGCTGCTCGCGGAGCTGCCCGGCGGTGAGCGGCGTGCCGTTGCCCTCGGCGCTCATGATCGCGACCAGGGCGCGCAGGTCGGCCGGCTGCAGCCGGTGCAGCTCGGCGAAGGCGTGGCCGATCCGGCCCGAGTCGGTGCCGTAGCGGCGCAGGGCATCGATGATCACCCACCTGATCCGGGCCTGGTCGTCACCGGCCGGATAGAAGCTAGCCACCTGGTTGCGTCATCTCCCTGCATCCAATATATGCTCATCAAGTGAATCATTCATTGAATGATATTTCTTCACTACGGGGAGCGGCGCGCGTGGCCCGGTGGTCGCTCGCCCACCGATGGATAGTAGTCGCAAGCTGGATAATCCTGGCCCTGGCCGGAGGCATGGCCGCCGCCCAGTCCGGCCACCGGCTCTCGGTTGCGTTCGACCTGCCCGGCCAGCCGGCGTACGAGACTAATGCGGCGATCGTGCGGGAGTTCGGTTCCGGCGGCGACAACCCGCCGCTGGTCGTGGTGATCCGCCTGCCGCAGGGCACAACGGTGGACTCGCCCGGCGTCCGTGGCAAGCTGGCGTCGGCGTTCGGGCGGGTCGCGGCCGAGCTGCCCGGGGCCCGGTCCGCTTCCTGGGTCAGCACCGGCGACCGGGCCTTCGTCTCCGCCGACGGCCGGACCGCATTCCAGCTTCTGTACCCGGTCCCGGACTTCGCGAGCAGCGATCCGTATGCCTCCGTGGTGCCCCGGCTGACCAGCTCCGTGGCCGGCCTGCGGGTGGACGGGGCGCCGGTCCTGGTCACCGGGGCGAGCATCCTGTCCTCCGGCGGCTCAAGCGGCGGCAGCAGTGTGCTGGCCGAGACCCTGCTCGCCGGGGCCGGGGCACTCGTGGTCCTTGCGACCGTCTTCGGTTCCCTCATCGCGGTGACGCCGTTGCTGATCGCGGCGATCGCGATCCCTTCGGCTTTCGTTTTCATCTACGCCCTGACCTATGCCATCACGATGTCGACCTTGGTGCAGAACATCGTCGCCCTGGTCGGCCTGGGCGTGGCCATCGACTACGCGCTGCTCATCGTGACCAGGTGGCGGGAGGAACGCGGCCGGGGCCTGGACAACCGCGCAGCCGTGCTCCGGGCCTCCGCCACCGCCGGGCGTTCGGTGCTGTTCTCTGGCATCACGGTGGCGGTGAGCCTGGCCGCGCTCGCCCTGACCAGCGTCCCGTTCCTGCGCAGCATCGGCCTGGCCGCCATGCTGATCCCGCTGATCAGCATCGGCGTGTCGGCGACGCTGCTGCCCGTCGTGCTGGACGCGGCCGGGCCGGCCTTGGAATGGCCGCGCCGCCGGCCTGCCGGGACCGTCAGCCGGCTGTGGACGCGGATCGCCCGCCGGGTCACCGCGCGCCCCGGATGGTCGGCCGCGGGGGCACTGGTTATCCTGGCCGTGCTGATCGTCCCGGTCTTCTCGCTCAACCTCGGCGAACCCCAGGCGACCGCGACCGCGGCCACCGCCCCGGCCGGCGCCCGCGCTGGGCTGAACGCCTTGGTCGTCTCCGGCATCGGACCGGGCGTGCTGCGGCCGGCTGAGATCCTGCTCCCGGCGGGCCGCACCCTGCCGCCCGGCGAGCGGATCACCGTGGTATCGCCTGCCGCCTGGGTGCGCGGCGGCCAGCGCATAGCGGACGCCTGGTCGCCGGCCGATCCCTCGACCACGACCGGCAAGGCTGCGCTTGACGTGATCCGGGCCTCCGCTTCCGCGGTGCCCGGCGCCCGCCTCGGCGGGTCGCCCGCCCAGGACGCGGACTTCATCACGGCCCTGTACGGCCGGAACCTCGCCGTCATCATCGCCGCCATCGTGGTCGTGACGTTCGTCCTGCTGGCCCAGGCCCTGCGGTCGCTCTGGCTGCCGGTCAAGGCCCTGCTGCTGAACCTGATCTCGCTTGCCGCCGCGTTCGGCGTGCTGACCTTCATCTGGCAGGAAGGCCACGGCACCACCGCCCTGTTCTCCAGCCCGGCCACCGGCGCCATCACCCTCTGGGTGCCGCTGGCCGTGTTCGCGCTGCTGTTCGGCCTGTCCATGGACTACGAGGTGTTCATCCTGACCCGCATCAACGAGGAGTACGAGCAGGGCGGCGAGGTCCGCCCGGCCGTCGTCCGCGGCATCGGCCACACCGGGCGGCTCGTCACGTCCGGTGCACTCATCCTTTGCCTTGCCTTCATCGCCCTGGGCGGCGTGCCGGTCACCGACGTCAAGATCCTGTCCACCGGGCTGGCCGCCGGGATCATCATTGACGCCACCGTCATCCGCGGCGTGCTCGCTCCGGCCCTGGTCGCCCTGTTCGGCCGGGCCAACTGGTGGCTGCCCCGCCCGGCCGCCCGGCTGCTGCGGGTCGCACCGCTCGCCCCGGTCAGGGACCGCCCGCCCGGCCCGCGTCCCGCCGGTGACGCCGGGACCCCGGCGAGCCGGGGTGACGAGACGAGATGAGCCTTTCACGGACAGGGCCCGGATCGCGCCTGGCCGACGGGTCGGCCAGGCGCAAGTGGGGCGGGCTGATCTTCATCAGCCTCGGCGTTGCCATGATCATCGTCGACTCGACCATCGTGAACGTCGCGATTCCGCAGATCATCAAGGACCTCGGCATTACCTCTACCGACGCCCAGTGGGTGCAGGACGTTTACACGCTGGTGTTCGCCGCGCTGCTGCTGGTGGCCGGCCGGGTGGCCGACCGGCTCGGGCGGCGGCTGGTGTTCCTGGCCGGGATCGTGATATTCGTGACCGGCAGCGTGCTGGCCGCATCGGCGGGCTCGGGGCTGACGCTGATCGTGAGCCGCGTCGTCCAGGGCGTGGGCGGCTCGATGATCTTGCCGACATCACTGTCCCTGCTCAACGCCGGGTTCCGCGGACGCGAGCGTGGCATCGCCTTCGCCGTGTGGGGATCGACGATCGGGGGCACCGCGGCGCTCGGCCCGCTGCTTGGCGGCTGGCTGACGACCTCATTCTCCTGGCGGTGGGCATTTGTCATCAACGTGCCCATCGGCGTAGCGGTCATCGCCGGCCTGCTCCTGCTCGTACCGGAATCGCGCAGCGGCGAGCCCGAGCGGGGCAACGACATCCTGGGCGCTGTGCTGATTGCCACCGGCCTGGCGGGTATCGTGTTCGCGCTGATCGAGGGCCGCTCTGACGGCTGGTGGGCCAGGGCCAGGCCGGTCGGCCTGCTGGGCGTCACCATGACGACCCGCCTTTCGCCGGTGCCGATAGCAGCTGCCGTCGGCATCGCGAGCCTGGTTGCGTTCGCGCTCGCCGAGCGGCGCCGTAACCGCCTGGGCAAGGCGGTGCTGCTGGATTTCCGGCTGTTCTCCATCCCGTCATTCCGCAACGGCAACATTGCCGCTGCCATCGTCAGTCTCGGCGAGTTCGGGATACTCTTCGCGCTGCCGCTGTGGATCGAGAACGTCCTTGGGCTGACCGCTTTCGACACCGGCCTGCTCCTGCTCCCGCTCGCCGTGGGCAGCTTCGCGGCCAGCGGGTTCGGCGCGCAGGCCGGCGCGGCCCGCGGTGCCCTGTTCGTGGTGCGGCTCGGCATCGCGCTCGAGATAGCGGGCGTGCTCGGCCTCGCCCTGGTGATATCGGTGCATACCGCGCCATGGGAACTAGTGATTCCGCTGTTCGTGTACGGCGCCGGCATCGGCCTGGCCACCGCGCAGCTGACCGGCGTCGTCCTGGCCGACGTGCCGGTCAGCCAGAGCGGCCAAGGATCCGGCACGCAGAGCACCGCCCGTCAGGTCGGCTCAGCGCTGGGCATCGCCATCCTCGGTACCATCCTGTTCAGCGTGCTGGGCGGCCAGCTTCGCAGCGAGCTGACCGGCAGCAGGCTGCCGCCGCCTGCGCAGGGCGCCATCATCGCGTCGGTCAAAGACAGCGCAGGTGCCAGCATCGGAGGGCTGAAGGCACGGCCAGCGACTGCGGCGGCAGCCCGCGACGCGCAACGCGCGCTGTCCACCGCCACCCGGTGGACAGCCGTCAGCGCGGCCGGTTTTCTCTCGCTCGGCCTGGCGGCCAGCCTCTCGCTGGGCGCGAGCCGTCGCTCGCCCGACGACCGTGACCGAGGCTGACCGGCACCTCGGACGGCGAGGCGCAGGCGGGATGGCCCCGATGTCTGGCGCGGCGCGGGCCAGACCAGCAGCACTGGGCCGGGGGCATGGTCGACGACGAACCGCGTGGCCGGCCCTAGGCATCACGTCTTCATTCGGTGCTGGTCGGAATCCGGACGGGCGACAAAGACGGATCTGATTCCAGCGCTCGCTCCGAACCGCTAACACCGGCAGGGCTCCCAGGCGGCGGCGACGTCGGCAAGGAATCCGTCGCCCCGCTCGCTGTCTTCGGTCAGGACCTCATCGCCGCGGTCTGCGCCGTAGTAGCCGACCGCGGACGCGGTCACGAAGGCGCGTAGCCGGCCGGGGGACCTGGCGGCCAGCGTGGCGAGCGCCCGCGTCGGCCCGGTCCGGCTGGACAGGATCTCCCCTTTGGCCGCCTCGGTGAACCGCCTGCCTATCGAAGCTCCGGCCAGATGGACCACGGCGTCAACTCCGGCCAGCAGCTGCGGGTCGGGCGCGTCAGGCCGCCATTCGCGCTCGTCTGGCTGCTGCGGCGCCCGGCGAACCAGGCGAATCACCCGGTGACCGCCCGTGGTCAGCAATGCCGCCAAGGCTGAGCCGATCAGCCCGCTTGAGCCGGTGAGCGCGAATGTTAGCGGCTGGGGGCACGCTTCCCGCGCCCGTGAGTGCGCTGCGAGGTCCCCGGCGAGCTGCCGGTGCCGGTACCGGAACATCGGCCGCAGCACCCTGGCCGGGAGCGGGGTGGAGACGTCGTCGACGACAATGGTGCCGCCGCCGCTGGCAGGCGCGAAGTAATGGGTGTGCCGCCAGCGGAGCGCCGCGCCGAGCGGCGGCAGCAGAACGTCGGCGAACTGGCGCGGCGGGTCGTAGCCCGCCGGGTCGTGGGCGGCCACCCAGCGAAGCCCGCCGGGCAGCACCAGGACCGCCTGCCCGTCGCGGACCGAAGGTGCCTCCCGCGCCACGCGTACCGGCTGCCATGGAGGCATCAGGCGCGTGATGGCCCCTGCCCGGGAATGCCAGGCGAACACGTCATGAGGCTCGGCGGGCACCACACTTGAGTACGTCAGTCCCATGCTGGTCCGCTTACCCTGGCACGTCTAATTAAAACTAAACTTCAATAAAACATGCAGCTTGGAGCATGCTGGTCAGCCAGGATCTAGCAGGACGGGGCGGGACGGGGCGGGATGGGACGGACGTTCCGGCAACGTAGGCGGGGCACCCCACTAGCCACTGAACTCGCGCTCAAGGGCGGCGCATGTACGCTGCGAGACTCGATTCAGGGCCGCCGCCGTCCGAAGCGGCTCACGCTCAAGGCTGGCAGAGGAAATCGGCGCGAAACAGGCAGGCGTTACCATGGCTCGCGCCTGTCCGCGGGTTTCCGCGGGTGGCGTTCGGCATTCTGGAGATCGGAGCGCAGGCTTGACCGGAACTGGCGGCAGTCGGCTGACCATCATCGGCGGCGGCGTGATGGGGCTGATGACGGCGTATCACGCGGCGCCGCTGGCGGGGTCGGTCACCGTGCTGGACAAGTCGCGGGTCGGCGACCCGTGTACCGCCTCGTTCGGCCTGACCCGGTCGGTGCGCAACGACTACCTCGACCCGCAGTATGCACGCCTGGCCTTCGAGGCCCGGCAGCTCTGGCTGGACCTGCAGCAACGGTCCGGCCAGCGGCTGCTGGTCGACTGCGGCTGCCTGAACCTGGCTAAGTCGAGCGTGACCCCCGACGTGCCCGCGAGTTATGCCGCGCGCAGCTTCGCCGTGCTGGAGGAGTTGCGGCTGCGCTGCGAGGCCCTTCCGGGTCCCGTGCTGGCCGGGCGCTTCCCGCAGTTCGCGGCCGACGGCGGCTGGCTTGACGTCGACGCAGGGTTCGCCGATGTGGACGCGGTGACGGACCTGCTGCGGTCGGTGGTGCCGGCCCTTGGGGTCGAGATCCGCGAGGAGACGCAGATCCGCGCGATTACCCGGTCCGGCGGGAGCTGGCAGGTGCAGACCAGTGCCGGGCTGGTCGAGTCCGACGTCTTGGTGATCACCGCAGGCCTGGGGACCAACGAGCTGCTGGAGCTGATCCCAGGCTGCTCCGTCCGCTTCCCGCTCAGCCCGGACCGGCCTGTGCAGTCCAAGTACTTCATCCCGCAGCCGTCGGTCCGCGATCAGTATACCGAGGAGACCCTGCCGGTCTTCGCCTACCTGGACGTCGGGATCTACGGGCACCCGCTGTACGCGGGGAAGACGCCGGGCGTGAAAATCGGTTTCTACCACCCCCCGGACGCGGCCGTCGTGCCCTCGCCGATCAAGTCGGTGGAAGACTTCGTGGCCGAGTGCATGCCCGGGCTGCGAGGCGCGGCGACGGTCGATGTCGCCGAGGCCAGCGGTGTCGACACCTGCTTCTACGATCTGGTCGGGGATGACGATTTCATCCTCGGCCCGCTGCCGGGGGCCGACCGGGCTTTCGTCGGCGTCGGCTGGCGCGGCACCGGCTACAAGTTCGCGCCGTGGGTGGGTCGGGTGCTAGCTCAGCTCGCCGTCACCCGCGGCACCGCGTATGACATCAGCCGCTTCGCGCCGGGCCGGTTCGCGCCCAGTGCCCAGACGGGAGGGACAGCCGCATGACTGCTGGGCAGGGAATCGAGCAGCGGCTCGCGCAAGGCGCGGTGCTCGGGGCCGAGGGCTACGTCTTCGAACTGGAGCGCCGCGGTTACATCAAGGCGGGCCCGTACGTGCCCGAGGTTGTGCTCGACTTTCCCGACGCCGTGCGCGAGCTGCACCGTGAGTTCCTGCGGGCCGGCGCGGACGTGATGGTCGCCCTGACCTACTACGCGCACCGGGAGAAGCTCCGGCAGGTCGGTCGCGAGAACGACCTGGAGGCAATGAACCGGCACGCCGTCCGGCTGGCCCGGGAGGTAGCGCACGAGGGCGGTGCGCTGGTGGCCGGCAACGTCTGCAACACCTGGGCCTACGATCCCGATGACCCGGCGGCCAGCGCAAGGGTCCGGGCGCAGTACATGGAGCAGCTCGGCTGGGCCGTCGACGAGGGTATCGACTTCGTGATCTCCGAGACCAACGACTACCTCGGCGAGGCCCTGATCGCCCTGGAGGTGACCCAGGAGCTGGGCCTGCCCGCCATGGTGACGCTCGCGTCGACTCAGCCGAACACCACCCGCGACGGCTATGACTACGTCGAGGCGTGCCGCATCCTGGCCGATCACGGGGCCACCATCGTCGGACTGAACTGCGACCGGGGCCCGTCAACCATGCTGCCCCTGGTGGAGCGGATACGGGGCGCGGTGGACTGCGCGGTCGCGGCCCAGCCGGTGCCGTACCGGACGAGCCCGGCGATGCCAACGATGGAATCGCTGCGCACCGACGGCGTGGACCACGTGTTCCCGCTGGCGCTTGAGCCGTTTTCCTGCACCCGGTTCGACATGGCCACCTTCGCCGGCGCGGCCCGCGATCTGGGCGTGAACTACATCGGGGTGTGCTGCGGCGGAGCGCCGCACCAGGTGCGCGCCATGGCCGAGGCGCTGGGCCGGGAGGTCCCGGCGAGCAAGTACGCCCCGGCCATGGACCTGCACCCCATCCTCGGCGTCGCGGGCGCGGCGGTCGACGCCAATGTCCTCGCGGCCTGGAACGTGGCAGGCTGAGCGTGCGACCGGTGCGAAGCAACAGGGTCACGCCGGCTGTGCGCTGCCGACGGTGCTACGGCCAAAATCGGTGCCTGTGCTTTTCAGTTCTGATCAGGGTGCTTCCTCCGGCTGACCGGTGTAAGCAGGCCAAAGTGAATACCCCCTATGGAGGGAAGTCCCCATGACCACTAAGATTTCCGCCAAGTCCGGAATCGCCGCTCTCGCGGTCGTCGGCATCGCCGCCGTGACTGCCTGCTCCAGCAGCAGCTCCTCGAGCACGTCGACGTCGGCCGCCGCGAGCTCAAGCTCGTCGGCGAGCTCCGGCTCCAATCCACTCGGCGGCGGCTCGGCCGGCTCGGTGATCATCGGCTCGGCCAACTTCCCCGAGAACGAAGTACTGGCCGAAGTCTACGCGCTGGCCCTGCAGAAGGCGGGAGTCAAGGTCAGCACTAAACTGAACATTGGCGCCCGAGAGGTCTACTACCCGCAGGTTGAAAAAGGCGCCATCACTATTATCCCGGAATACAACGGGACCCTGCTGACTGTCGAGATCGATAAGACGTCTGCCGCGAAGACCACGGCCGACGTCGACGCCGTCCTCGCCGCTAAGTTGCCGTCTTCTCTCACGGTGCTGAACCCGGCCCCGGCCGAGGACAGCGACTCGATTACGGTCACCCAGGCGACCGCGGCTAAGTACAAGCTCAAGTCCATCGCCGACCTGAGCTCCGTTGCATCGCAGTTGGTGCTGGGCGCTCCGCCGGAGTTCAAGACCCGCACGGACGGCGTCATCGGCCTGAAGTCCGTCTACGGCCTGACGTTCAAGAGCTTTGACCCGCTGGACGAGTCCGGTCCCATTACCCTGTCTGCGCTCACCAGCGGCAAGGTACAGGCCGCGGACGTGTTCACCACCACTCCGCAGATCATCGCCGACAAGCTGGTCTCACTCACCGACCCGAAGAACCTTTTCGCCGCGCAGAACGTCATCCCGCTTGTCTACAAGCCTGCGCTGACCCCGGCCATCTCATCGACGCTGAACGCGGTTGACGCCAAGCTGACTACCAGCGCCCTGCTGGCGCTCGACGTCAAGGTCATCTCCGACAAGGAGGACTACGCCACCGCCGCCCAGCAGTGGCTGCAGTCCGTCGGACTCGGCTGAGCCCCGGCGGCTGACCGACGCTGTCGCCTGGCCAGCACTTTCGGGCTGGCCAGGCTACCGCTGCGCGCTCATCTCGTCTGCGGGGTAGCCGAGGCGGGTCAGGTTGAGCGCGTACGGCGAGCCGGGCCTGGCGACGACTTCGGAAACGAGCCGGCGGGCTTCGGCGCGGGCCTGGCCGGGGTCGTCGCGGAAGGCAGCGCCGAGCCCGGCCACGAGGATCTTGCCGGGGCCGGGGACCTGGCGCGCGGCCGCCGTGAACTCCGGCGGGACCAGGACCGGCATCGCCCCGTCGGCGATCTCGCGCGACAGCTTGAGCATCTTCGGAAGCGATCACCCGGTACCGCACCGGAGCATGGGGCAGCTCGCACCGCGCGCGGGCAGGTGAGCGGCGCGCTGGCACACTCGCTCTCAGCCGCGGGGCCGTGGCAGGCGAAGCTGCCCGGAACGCTTTGCGCCCCGGGGCCGCCGGCACGGGCGGCAGCCGCGAAGCTCCGGGGGAGTGTGGTCCTGGCGCTCTCAGGTCGCGGTCGTCGGGTTCGCGGATTCGGCGGCGCGGCGGTATTCGGCGTTGATGCGCTGGGCCTCTTCGAGCTGGTCTTCGAGGATGACGATCCGGCAGGCGGCCTCGATGGGGAACCCCTGGTCGACAAGTTCCCGGGCCCGGGCCGCGATGCGCAGCTGGTAGCGGGAGTAGCGGCGGTGGCCGCCCGCAGAGCGGAGCGGGGTGATCAGGCGGGCTTCGCCGAGGGCGCGCAGGAAGCCCTGGGTGGTGCCGAGCATCTCGGCGGCCCGGCCCATCGTGTAGGCGGGGTAGTCGTCGTCGTCGATCCGGTCGTAGGAGTCGCCTGCTGTCATCGCACCTCTCTGCGGAACGCGCAGAGGGGCCCTGGTGCCATGCGGCACCAGGGCCCCGAAGGAACTTGCTACACCATCGGCCGGCCTTGGTACTGCGCCGGCCTTCTGTTTCCGCAGACCCGGCTGAGATGCTGCCAGGGGTGCGGGGATCGCGGTTGCTCGACCGGAGACCACCTCGCTTTCGATGTCCTGCGGTACCCGGGCTCAGGGCTTCCGCCCGGGCGATCCTGATGGCGCCTGGCTCCTCCGTTCTTCCCTCTGAGATCACTCACTTACCAAGCGGGTACTGCGTACTGCACGGCGGCCTGCGGTAGCGCCACCCTCCGGCAGCCAGCCCCGTCTTGCGCCCGCTCGGGCCCAGGACCCCGCTGCCGAACTTCCCGGTGCGCGCATCCGCAGCCGACGCCTGTCACCGGGGCACTGCTCATTCACTTCGCTGCCGCCTGGCAGTTCATCCCGGCCAGGCCCTACTGTCTCTCTGGGCTACGCGAGAAACTATACTCATGCAACCGCCGAATGTCTATGCCAGCCACGATAGATTTTCCGACGCTGGCGGCAGAGGTAATCTGCTCCGAATGCCGCTGCGGGCCGGGTTTACTGCGGGGGGCCGGGCAGGCGGATCGCCAACGCGGCCGCCGCGAGCTCGCGCAAGGAAGTCGGCGCCCGCGGCGGCAAGAGCCCCAGCTATGCGGACTGGACGAAGAAGCAGCTGGTCGAGCGGGCCAGGGAGATCGGCGTCAAGGGCCGCTCGTCGATGAGCAAGCAGCAGTTGATCTCCGCCCTCCGCAACCACTGACGCCCAACCAGAAACCCGGGAGGCCGGATCATGTGGCTTCGCTTTCAGCACGCCCAGCGGCCGGGCGGCGCTACCGACATCGGTCCACGGACCAACGCGTGAACCTGTCAAAAAGCCAGGTGAGGCGGGACGGGGCAGGATGGGACGGATGTTACGGTCGCCGCCGCTGACAGCGGCGGCGCAGGCGGGCGCAGGGCGGGGCGGCTTCCCGGGGAGGGCGGGGAGGTGCAGGAAGCCGGGGTGATCGGGCCGCCCGTCACGGTGGTGTCCGTCACGCCCGGGCCCGAGGGGACGAGAAGTACTGTCATCCCGGATGATGTCTCATATATGATTACGTCGCCTATAGCTCACGAAGAAGCCGCAGATATATGACCCATAGCTCAAAATCTCGGCATTTCTCTTGACGGTCCGCAAGTTTGAGTCTTACCGTCGAGGTCAAGTGTCATATATGAGATATGACCGATCCATCGGTTTGGAGAACATGCGTGTTCGACACCCTCGCGGCGCGCGGCGACGCGGAGCCCGGCCGCCGGCCCGGTGCGCGGCTGGCCGGCCAGCCCGGCGCGACGCCATCGCGCACCGAGGCAGTCCTGGAGGTGATCAAGCACAGCATCCTCACCGGTGAGCTCAGGCCAGGACAGGCGCTGGTGGAGGCGGAGCTTGCGGAGCGCCTCGGCGTCTCCAAGACGCCGGTCCGCGAGGCGCTGAAGACCCTCGCCGGGTCCGGGCTCGTCGTCATGCTCCCCTACAAGGGCACTACCGTCCGCGAGGTCGACCTCGAGCTTGCCCGCGCGGTCTACGACATGCGGCTGCTGCTTGAGCCGGCGGCGGCGGGGCGCACTGCCCTGGCCGGGGTGAGCCTGACGGCGGCGCACGACGCACTGGACGCCGCCGACGACGCCGCCGACGCGGCCGAGCGCTCGCTGGCCAACCGGGCCTTCCACCGTGTGCTGTACGCAGGGTGCGGCAACCCGCTGCTTGTGCGGCAGCTTGATGAGTTGCGGGACCAGACAGCGCTGGTCTCAAGCACCGCCTGGTCGCACCGGCCGTCCTCCTGGGAGGCAGAAGCCGCGGAGCACCGGGCGATACTAGCGGCCGCCGAGGTGCGGAACGCTGCCCTGGTACGGACCCTGATGCGGGGTCACATCAGTTCCTTCCTGGCCCGCAACTTTCCCGAGAACGAGGCGGAGTAGTCACGTCGATGACGCAGGCACCTAATCCCCTGGACGCGCTGCGCGTGCGGCTGTCGACCCTCGTCGCCATCCCGGTGACGCCGTTCGGCCCGGACGGCGGCGTGGACTGGGACTCTTACGCAGCGCTGATCGCGCGACTGGTCGCGAACGGCGTCGAGGTGCTCACGCCCAACGGCAACACCGGTGAGTACTACGCTCTCACCGAGCCGGAGACGCGCCGCGCCGTGGAATCCGCGGTGGCGGCGGCCGGCGGGCGCGCGGACGTGATGGCCGGCGTCGGGCTGAGCATCGCCAGCGCGGTAGCCGCGGCCCGGCACGCGAGGGAGGCGGGTGCTGGCTCGGTCATGGTGCACCAGCTGGTGCACCCGTACCGGTCCGTCGAGGGCTGGGTGGCCTACCACCGCCAGATCGCCGAGGCGGTGCCCGAGCTCGGCGTCATCTTGTACGTCCGCGACCGGCGCATCACCGGCGCCCAGATCCGCCAGCTCGGCGACCAGTGCGCCAACGTCGTGGGCGTCAAGTACGCCGTGCCCGACGCGGTGCGGTTCGCCGCCGTGGCGCGGGACGCCGGACTGGACCGGTTCGCCTGGATCTGCGGCCTCGCCGAGCCGTACACCCCCTCGTACTGGGCGATGGGCGCGACCGGCTTCACCTCCGGGCTGGTGAACGTGGCGCCGAGGCTGTCGGCGGCCCTGCTGGGCATGCTGCGGGCCGGCGACTTCCGCGCGGCGATGACCAGCTGGGAGTCCATCAGGGAGTTCGAGGAACTGCGCGCCGACGACGACTCCTCGGACAACGTCAGCGTCGTCAAGGAAGCCCTGGCGCAGCTCGGCCTCGCCGCCCGGGACGTCCGGCCGCCGTCCCGGCTGCTGCCGCCGGACCGCCGCGACCAGATCGCGAGCCTGATCGCGCGGTGGAAGGAGGAAGGCTGGCTGTGAACGAAGACGTCACTGGCGCTGACCGGCCGCCGCCCACTGCTGACCGGCCGCTGCGCAGTGCGGCGTGGTTCGGCTCCGGGCCGGCCACCGACAAGCTGCGCGTCTTCAGCCACCGGTCGCGGGCCCGCCAACTCGGGTACCTGCCCGAGGAGCACATCGGCAAGCCGGTGATCGCGATCCTTAACACCTGGTCCGACATCAACCCCTGCCATATGCACCTGCGGGAGCGCGCCGAGCAGGTCAAGCGCGGTGTCTGGCAGGCAGGCGGGTTCCCGCTCGAGTTCCCAGTCGCCACCTTGTCGGAGACCTTCCAGAAGCCCACGCCAATGCTCTACCGCAACCTGCTGGCCATGGAGGCCGAGGAACTGCTGCGGTCCTACCCGGTCGACGCCGCGGTCCTCATGGGCGGCTGCGACAAGACCACCCCCGCGCTGCTCATGGGCGCGGCCAGCGCGAACCTGCCGGCGATCTACCTGCCCGCCGGCCCGATGCTGCGCGGGCATTACCGGGGGACCACCGTGGGCAGCGGCACGGACCTGTGGGCGTACTGGGATGAGTACCGGGCTGGCCGGATCGGCGAGTGCGAGCTGGCCGAGCTTGAGTGCGGGCTCGCGCGCTCCCCGGGGCACTGCATGACGATGGGTACCGCCTCCACCATGACCTCGGCCGCCGAGGCGCTGGGGATGGCGCTGCCGGGCGCCGCCTCCATCCCGGCCGTGGACTCCGCCCACCACCGGATGGCCTCCGCCACCGGGGCGCGGGCGGTGTCGCTGGCCCGGACGGGCCCGGCCCCGCGGGAGGTGATGACCCGCGCGGCGTTCGAGGACGCCGCGGCGGTAGTGCTCGCCCTGGCCGGCTCGACGAACGCGCTGATCCACCTCATCGCGATGGCGGGCCGCGCCGGGGTGACGCTGCGCCTGGAAGACTTCGACGCGATCGCGGTCCGGGTCCCGGTACTGGCTGACGTGCGGCCCGCGGGCCGGTACCTGATGGAGGACTTCTACTACGCGGGGGGCCTGCCCGCGCTGCTGCGCCAGCTCGATGAGGTCCCCGGCCTGCTGCACGCGACGCGTCCCACGGTCGCCGGGACCAGCTTCGGCGATTACTACGCGCAGGCCGTCACCCATGACAAGAACGTGATCCGCGACATAGCGGACCCCGTCTCGGCTCAGGCCGGGCTCGCTGTCCTGCACGGAAACCTCGCCCCCCGCGGTGCCGTGATCAAGCACCTAGCGGCCGATCCCCGGCTGCTCACCCACACCGGTCCCGCGGTGGTCTTCGACTCCTACCAGGAGCTGCAGGACCAGATCGACGACCCGTCGCTCGGCATCACGGCCGACTCGGTCCTTGTCCTGCGCGGCACCGGGCCGCTGGGCGGGCCGGGGATGCCCGAGTACGGCATGCTGCCTATCCCCAAGTACCTGCTCGTCCAGGGCGTCACCGACATGGTCCGGGTCTCCGACGCCCGCATGAGCGGCACCAGCTATGGCACCTGCGTGCTGCACGTGGCCCCCGAGTCGCACGCAGGCGGGCCGCTCGCGCTGGTCCGTACCGGGGACCTGATCACGCTGGACGTGCCCAGCCGCCTGCTCACCCTGCAAGTACCCGACGACGAACTAGCCCGACGACAGGCCGCATGGCGGCCGCCTGCGCCGCGATACGAGCGCGGATACGGCGCGCTCTACACCGACCATGTCACCCAGGCCGACCAAGGCTGCGACTTCGACTTCCTGAGCCGCCCCGGCCGGAACCCCGCCCCTGACCCAACCTGACCCCCGCAATCCCGCCCTCCCCGAACTGCGACATTTACTCACCGAACGCGAAGGGTTCTGACAGCCATGCCCGAGAACAACGCTGCCTCCAGAGCAATCTCCCGCGCACGCTGCTCGGCGGCCTGGCCGCCGGAGCCGTCGC